>CERC01036611.1_pt1 | contig 277671 bp, 261 predicted proteins | sample 530921 | NCBI WGS metagenome assembly CERC01 (sample SAMEA2621099, study PRJEB7988) | marine metagenome | isolation source: saline water (ENVO:00002010), including
TTGTTCTCTTTGGTGAACCTTAGCAAAACCAGTTGCTGGTGATGCCGAAGATTTTCTAGCAACACAATCAAAGTCACTGAAAAGATCACGCCAACGTAGAAGATAGGTCCAAGCTCCCATGTTATAGGGTTCCTCTTGTACCCATACAAATTCAGCTTTAGAGTACTTCTTTTTAATTTCTTTGATCTTTTCAGATGCTAGAGGATAGAGTTGCTCAAGACGGATAATGGCCACATCTTTACGCTCGTCTTTTTGCTGGCGCTCAAGAAGGGAGAAGTAAACTTTCCCAGAACAAAAAAGAACCTTCTTTACTTTCTTAGTATCGCAGTATTCATCTTCAATCACTTCTTGAAAACTTCCATCCGTTAAGTCTTTTACCGAACTTACACATCGAGGATCTCTAAGTAGAGATTTAGGTGTGAAAACAACGAGAGGTTTTCTAAATTCCCAAGTTAATTGTCTTCTAATGGCATGGAAGAAGTTTGCAGGTGTCGTAAAGTTAGCGACGACCATATTGTATTCGGCAGCCAGTTGAAGATATCTTTCAGGACGAGCTGATGAGTGCTCGGGACCCATACCTTCATAACCATGAGGAAGAAGCATAACAAGACCACTCATTCTTCGCCACTTACTCTCTGCAGCTGAAATGAATTGATCAATCATGATCTGGGCACCATTGGAAAAATCACCAAACTGAGCTTCCCAAACATTTAATGCCCAAGGAGAACCCTGAGAATATCCATATTCAAAACCAAGCACAGCATACTCAGAAAGAAAGGAGTTGTAGATGGCCATCTTCCCTTGCTCATCTTGAATATGATCAAGACCACAGTAGGACTCATTGGTAAATTCATCAAACACTTTAGCGTGACGATGGGAGAATGTTCCACGGATCACATCTTGTCCGGTAAAACGAATATTATATTTTTGCTGAAGAAGTGAACCATAGGCTAAAAGCTCAGCAGTTGCCCAGTCCAGTTGATCTGAATCATAGGCCTTTCTTCTTTGATCGAGAATTTTTTGAGCTTTTCTTAAAGTCTTAAACCCTTCTGGAGTAGAAGTTACGGCTTCAAGAATTTTTTCTAAGTCTGCCTTTTTAACAGAAGTATCTGGTGATTTGATAAAGTCTTCTGGCTTAGACCAACGAAGATTGAGCCATTCTTTATGAGGCCCCTTTCTCCTTTGAGGAATCTCTTCTTGCTTAACCATATTGAAGCGATCTGATAACTCCTTTTTAAAGTCATCTTGCATCTCTTTAGCGAGATTTTTTTCAATAGAGCCCGCTTTGATAAGCTTCTCCATATAGAGTTCACGAGGGTTCTTGTGCTTGGCCACAAGACCATAAAGATGAGGTTGAGTATATTTCGGCTCATCACCTTCATTGTGCCCATGCTTACGGTAGCAAACCATATCTACCCAAACATCTTTTTTAAATTTCTGTCTGAATTCCGCTGCCATCTCCATTGCAAAGCAAACTTGCTCAGGCTCGTCTCCATTTACATGAAGAATTAATGTATCAAGCATTTTGGCAACAGATGTTGAATAGTGCGCGGAACGACCATCTTGAAAATCAGTAGTGAATCCAATCTGATTGTTGATGACAAAGTGAATGGAGCCCCCATTGCGATAGCCATCGAGTTCGGACATTTGTAAACTTTCATAAACAACACCCTGTCCAGCAACAGCGGCATCTCCATGAATAACAATAGGTAGAATTCGTGATTCATCACCTTTGTATTCGATATCAATTTGAGAGCGACAATAACCATTAACCACTGGGGCAACAGCTTCAAGGTGAGATGGGTTAGGAAGAATCTTTAAATAAACTTCTTGTCCACCAGCAGCTTCAGAAATATTTGTGAAGCCAAGGTGGTACTTAACGTCTCCATCCCCTTCTGGTCCAGCGTCTTCAACACTTCCCCCCTCAAATTCTTTAAAGATATATTCATATGTTTTACCAATGGTATTGGCCAAAACATTTAGACGTCCTCGGTGGGCCATTCCAATTACAAATTCTTTTGCCCCTAGCTCTGCCCCTTTATTAATGAGAGAGTCCAAGGCCGGGATGGTTGTCTCTCCCCCTTCTAGGGAAAAGCGCTTTTGACCAATGAATTTATTTTGGAGAAAGTTTTCAAAGATTTCGGCCTGATTAAGCTTCTTCAAAATTCTCTTCTTATACTCAAGAGGATAATTAATTTCTTTGGCCTTACTTTCAAAGTACTCACGACACCATCGACGAATTTCGGTGTTATTAGAGTGCATATACTCGATACCGATCTTTCCGCAATAGATCGTGTGAAGATGATCCATTATCTGCTTAAGAGTCGCTCCAGCTCCTAGACCTACAAATTCTCCGCAAAGGAAACCATTTTGAAGATCCGCTTCGGTCAAATCGTAATCCTCCAAGGAGATATGGGCATGACGATTTCTTCTAGGGCGAATTGGATTTGTATCCGAAAGAAGATGTCCCCTTGCTCTATAGGACTGAATTAAACGAAAGACATTGAATTCCTTTCTCATTTGTTCATTAGAAATATCGGCTCCAGAAACAGCCCCTCCCATTTGAAATTCAAAGCCACGAAAAAAGCTAACCCAGCTTTCATCAAGTTCCTCGGGATTATTTCTATAAGTTTCGTAGAGTGAATCTACATACTGATTGTCTGAGCTAGACAGATGAGTGAAGTCATCAATTCTTTTCATTTCTCTTCCTTATTTTTGTACTAATGTACAATTTATATCGGACTTTATAATTACCTATCGTCAGTGTAACAAGGGATTTTACGTTTAAACACCAGAAAAACCGTAAACATTGAACATTATTATTAATAATTTTAACTTTGTTAAAATCATCATAAATGTCTTTTTTTAGAGATCCTCAAGCTGCCCTCTATCACAGACACACAGCATTAAACCCTTTATTCAAGAGCACCAGCAATAAAATGGACTTCAACTAAATAATATACCCTTATATTTTTAGGTGCCTCAAATATTGCCTACTTTTTAAGGCTACTCAACTCTTTCCCCTCCAAGCTTTAACCCACTGAAAACTCGATAATATCCCTTTAAGCATTTAGATTTATTTAATCTACTCCGATAAGCTGACATAATAGTCCTAAGCATTATTTTGAAGTGAGATCTTGTGGGGGCTAGTTATGAAAATGGTGAATAAGGTGAAAGAGTTGATAACGGGGTGGCTTCAAATGAAGAAATACAATTTCCTAAATTTAGCGATTCTCATTTCCTATATGAGTTTGTCTTCGTGTGAAGATATGAATCAAGCACAATTCCAACATGCCTACACAGATGTCGCCAACGAATCTTCACCAGATGCTCGTCAGGCGATGGATGAACTGACTCGAGGGGGAAGAACTCTTCCTTCGGGAAGAGAGTTAACAGAGGCAGTTAGTAACCCAGGAAATTGTGACTCATGTAATGCTCTTAGAAATCCAGTAGTGGCCACAAGTAACCAACCTAATTACTATCCCACGTCTTTAAAGAATTACCCTATTCCTAGTGCAGGGTGTATTCCTGTAAGTTCAGTTAGCGAAGCGGAGGCCAGTGCCCTTATTCGCTCTCAAGGACTCACTACTCAAAATGCAACTTCAAGTGAGAGAAGAACTCTAGGAGCGACGATAAAAAGAGTACAAGAACTTAATGGAGGTCCTCTACGCATGGGAATGGGACCAGGTGGAAATTACGCTTTTAATTTCAAAAATTCTAATGGCAGCTGGCAAGGGGGAGACGCCATTCATATTGGTCGTGGTAGTCATGACCATGGTAATAGCGTGGCCCAACATGCTCATGAATGGGCCCATCTCATAGGTAATCAAGGGGGCTATGCCATGTTCAAGAGATATATGGGAGGCTCAGGGGGTTATTCAAGAAGTGACCACTGCCTCGTTAGTGGCTACGCCGATAACGTAACAAGTAGTGGCCGTATCGAAGGAGAACAGTTTGCAGAAGTTTTTGCAGCCTTTGTCACTCAGCCAAGCCTACTTCTCAATAATACCCAGACACCAGGTAACTGTAGAAAGGTTTACAATTTCTTTAAGGATCACTTCTTTGCAAGAGGATCAAGAGTGAGATCTTGTCAGTAGATTATAATTTTAAGGAACTGGTAGCATCAATATCAAAAGGAGAAGGAGCAGAAGGTAGCTTTCTTCTTTTCTTCTCTTCATCACACTGATCTTTCTTATCACAGAACATGCAGTCTTCGCCCATAACGGCACCCAGACCACCACATGAACCTTTAAGTTTTCTGTTGCTAAATATAACTCCAACGGCCATAGCGGCAATGCATATTCCTACAACAATTAGACTCAATAAAAAGATTTCAGTCATAACTCATCCTTAAAGGCTTTGGTGAATTCATCAGTCTCTTTAGTAACAAACTTTCTATCACTTTGACTATCCTCACCATATACAAAATACGCAGCTATTTTATTCTGTGAAGCGAAAGTATAACCCTCATCAGGACCCATGGCCATCAGAGCTGTCGCCAAGGCATCGGCCTTCATACAACTTTCATCTACCACAGAGACACTGGCCAAGGTATGCATCACTGGTCTTCCTGTTTTTGGGTCAATTGTATGAGAAAAGCGTTTACTCTCTGACTCAAAAAAGTTTCTATAATTTCCACTTGTAGCTAAGGCCGTATTCTTAAGTTTTAAGATTTTCTGATAAGGACCACCATTTACTTCAGGATTTGGGGCTTCAATGGCAATCGCCCAAGGAGAATGATCGGCTTTATGACCGGCCGTTCTCACCTCTCCTCCGATCTCTACCATAAAATTCTTGATCCCCTTTTTCCTTAGAGCTTCTGCCACAGCATCAACACCATAGCCTTTGGCCAAGGAAGAGAGATCTAAATAAACTCCAGGAACTTTCTTCTTAATCTCAAGATTCTTATCATTCATGAGAAGCTTATCGTGACCAACAATCATCAAAGCTTTCTTTACTTTCTCTGGTTTAGGAATTTTACGATCTCCCTTAGGGCCAAAACCCCAAAGATTCACTAAGGGCCCAATTGTGGGATCGTACTTCCCTTGGGTCTTCTGTGCCAATTCAAGTGCATATTTTGTAACTTGAAAGAACTCTGGACTAATCTTGAGCCAACCCAATCGATTAAACTCGTTGAAATAAGAAATCTCACTGGATTTTACATAGGTACTCATTTGCTGATTAATCGAGACAAGTAGAGCATCGATATCTTCTTTTAAGGCTTCATCATACTCGGCCGAGAAGAATTTCACATTATAATGAGTTCCCATGGTTCGACCTTTAAGATGAACCAGTTTTTCTGAACTCTGACAGGAAAAAAACAATAAAGGCCCTAGAAAAACTAGGGCCTTCATAATACTTAAATACGATTTAGACATGCGCATCTTTGGTTTAACCTCCAAAGTCATCCAGCATAATATCTTCTCTTTCTACTCCAAGGCTTAAAAGCATATCAATCACACACTTGTTCATGATAGGAGGTCCACAAAGATAATATTCACAGTCTTCTGGATTTGGATGATCTTTTAGATATTCATCGTGAAGAACATTATGAATGAACCCAGTATAACCTTCCCAATTGTCATCAGGAAGAGCATCTGAAAGGGCCACATGCCACTGGAAGTTATCATTTTCAGCCGCAATCGAATCAAAGTCCTCAACATAGAACATTTCTCTCTTAGAACGAGCACCGTACCAGAAAGAAACTTTTCGATCCGTTTTAATTCTTTTGAACTGGTCAAAGATATGAGAACGCATAGGCGCCATACCAGCACCACCACCAACAAATACCATTTCCTTGTCAGTGTCACGAGCAAAGAACTCTCCAAATGGACCAGAGATAGTCACTTTATCTCCTGGCTTAAGAGAGAAAATATAAGATGACATTTTCCCAGGAGCTACATCGGGATTACGTGGAGGAGGAGAAGCAATACGCACATTAAGCATAATGATTCCATATTCCTCAGGATAGTTGGCCATAGAGTAAGCTCTAATCGTTTCATCTTCTACATAAGAAGTGAATTGCCAAAGATTAAACTTATCCCAATCTTCTCTATATTCTTCTTCAATATCAAAGTCTTTGTAATCAACTTTAATACCGGGAGGTCTTTCAATTTGAATAAAACCACCAGCTCTAAAAGGAACGGCTTCCCCTTCTGGAAGTTGAAGAACAAATTCTTTAATAAAAGTAGCAACATTGTGGTTAGACTTAACTGTACAATCCCACTTCTTAACCCCAAAAACTTCTTCAGGAACTTCTACTTCCATGTCTTGTTTAACTGTTACCTGACAAGAAAGACGGACACCTTCACGGGCTTCCCCTTTAGAAATATGGGACATTTCAGTTTGAAGGATCTCTCCCCCACCATCGAGAACTTTAACTTTACATTGACCGCATGTTCCCCCACCACCGCAGGCAGAACTGACAAAGAGTTTTTGATCGGCAAGTACGTTAAGTAGTTTTCCACCAGCTCCAACTTCGACTTCTTTTTCCCCGTTAATATTGATCTTTACAGGTCCAGAAGCAACTAGCTTAGATTTGGCCAGAAGAATAATGAGTACCAAGGCCAAGATAACCACGGTAAACATTCCAACACCAAGTAAAATTTGACTCATGTTTTATACCTATTTTTAAAGTTTATAATTGTTTAATAAATTCCTTCTTAAAGTTGGATACCAGAAAAACCTAGGAAACCAATGGCCATAAGACCTACGGTTACAAAGGTAATTCCAAGACCACGAAGTCCGGGAGGAACATCTGAGTACTTCATTTTCTCACGTATTCCTGCAAGAGCTGCAATGGCCAATGCCCAACCAAATCCTGATCCTACTCCATAAGTAACAGATTCTCCGAAAGAATAATCCCTTTCAACCATGAATAGTGTTCCCCCAAGAATGGCACAATTCACTGTAATAAGGGGAAGGAAAATCCCAAGAGCATTATAGAGAGAAGGAAAGAAACGATCGAGAGTCATTTCCAAGATCTGAACCATAGCAGCGATAACACCGATATAGGAAATCAAACCTAAGAAGCTAAGATCGACATTCGGTAGTCCTGCCCAAGCGAGAGCTCCTTCTCTAAGTAGGTTATTATAGATAAGGTTGTTAACAGGAACCGTAATGGCCTGAACGACAACAACAGCTACACCAAGCCCCAAGGCCGTGTTTACTTTCTTAGATACAGCTAAGAAAGTACACATTCCAAGGAAGAAACCTAAAGCAAGGTTTTCAATAAAAACTGCTTTAACAAATAAACTTAAATGATGTTCTAACATATTCTATTTCCTTAAAAATTATTCGCTTTCAATTTGATCAGTTTTCCAAGAACGAAGTCCCCAAATAAGAAATCCGATAATGAAAAATGCTGAAGGAGCAAGAAGGGCCATACCATTTGGCATATACCATCCACCTTCGTTGATTGTTTTAAAAACAGTCATCCCAAGAAGTTTACCACTTCCAAAGAGCTCTCTTACGAAAGCAACGAGAATGAGGATTAAAGAATAACCAATCCCATTACCTACACCGTCGATGAAACTCATGACAGGACCATTTTTCATCGCATAACCTTCTGCACGTCCCATAACGATACAGTTAGTAATGATCAGACCAACATAAACAGACATGGCCTTAGCAATGTCATAAAAGAAGGCCTTTAGAATTTGGTCGGTCAAAATAACCATCGAGGCGATAATGACCATCTGACAAATAATTCTAATCGAAGAAGGAATATGATTTCTAATAATAGAAACAAAGAATGAACTGAATGCTGTAACGAGAGTCACCGCAACAGACATAACGAGAGCCGTTTCTAATTTTGTGGTAACAGCTAGTGCCGAACAGATCCCAAGAATCTGTAGAGCAATAGGGTTATTATCAAAAACGGGTGCAAATAGAGTCTTTTTAATACTCATTATAAAACCCCTCCATCTCTAAAGTTAGTTAAGAATTTTCCGTAACCTTCTTTACCAACCCAATAATTAATCGTTGATTCAACACCTTTTGAAGTAAGCGTCGCTCCAGAGAGTCCATCGACTTTCTGATCAGCATTAGGAGTTCCTGAGTCAACTGTTCCTTTAATAACGGTAAACACAGGATTGTAGTCATCTTCTGAAAGAACATGCTTTCCTTTCCATTGAGCTTGCCATTTTGGATTTTCAATTTCTCCACCTAGACCTGGAGTTTCTCCGTGAGAATACCAACCAATACCTTTTACAGTACGAGTGTCAGGAGCTAGAGCAAGAAAGCCGTACATCGTAGACCAAAGACCTTTACCATGAATAGGAAGAACTACCTGAGTAACTTTCCCACCATTTTTGATGAAGTAAACTGGTCTAACTTCTGCACGAGTTTTAATCGAAGCAATATCTTCGGCACTTGGAATAGAAATCGCAGCAGCTGGATCTTTATCTGTTACCCCTAATTGAAAAGATGATGGGTCTTTTTGAGAAACTTTTCCCGTGCTGAGATCGATCATCTTTGTTTCAACATTCTTATTATAAGTCTCTTCAATTTCTTTCTTGGAAACAGCACCACTTTTGAGAAGTCCTGTAGAAAGGAGAAGGTTCTTTTGAACGTCAATTTTCTTATTTTCGTCTTGGATGGGCTTTAACTTAACAGCAGCTGTAGAAACAAGCACTGAACAGGCCACACATAAACCAAGAGCAACACCTAATGTTTTAGTAGTACTATCGCTAGACATTTCTTACCGCCCTCCTCTTAATGTTGGCGTTAATGACAAAGTAGTCAATCAATGGGGCCATACAGTTAGCAAATAGAATCGCAAGCATAGTTCCCGCTGGATAGGCAGGGTTTACGACACGAATGAGTCCAACCATAAATCCAATGAGAAGTCCGTAGACCCATTGCCCTTTAATTGTCGTTGCCGCAGATACAGGGTCTGTGGCCATGAATACCGTACCAAATGCGAAACCACCAACAACGAGGTGCCATAGTGGAGACATGCTAAACATTTGATTCGTATCTGATCCGATAAGGAAGAAAATAGAAGTCGTAAAAAGCAGACCGATTACACAAGAGAGCATAATTCTCCAGGAACCAATCCCTGTTACACAAAGGTAACCTGCTCCTAAAAGACAAGCAATTGCCGAAGTCTCTCCCATACTTCCAGGAATCAATCCAAGAAAAGATTGTGTCCAAGTGTAAGCGACAGAATCCATACCAGCTGCAGTAGCTTGACCAAGAATAGTAGCTCCAGAGTAACCATCTACAGCAGTCCATACAGCATCACCTGAAATCTGTGCCGGATAAGCAAAGAAGAGGAAGGCACGTGCAGTTAAGGCAGGGTTTAAAAAGTTCTTCCCAGTACCACCAAAGATTTCTTTTCCAACAATCACTCCAAAAATAATTCCAACGGCAACTTGCCAGAGAGGAATTGTGGGAGGAAGAGTTAAAGGATAAAGAAGACCTGTTACTAGAAAACCTTCATTGATTTCGTGCTTTCTAACCACAGAAAAGAGAACTTCACAGGCACCACCAGCAGCTTGGGTCACAATGAAAACCGGTAGAAAATAAAGAAGCCCATGAACAAAGTTAGAAATGATATTAGCAGGATCTGTTGCTAGGCCAATGAGAGCAAGAATGGCTCCCCTCCAACCTTCAACCGAACTCTGCCCCATCTCAGCAAGAACCGTGTTGGCCTGATAACCAGTGTTATAGCAGGCCATAAGGATACAAGGCATCAGAGCGATGGCCACAGTTCCCATGAGTCTTTTAAGATCAAGAGCGTCTCTTACGTGAACGGAACCTTTCGCCGTTTCACCAGGACTATAAACAAATGTGTCAATCATCTCATAGATCGGATAGAATTTTTCGAATTTTCCGCCGTCTACAAAGTGTGGATGTTGAGAGTCGAGAAACTTTCTAAGCGCTTTCATTATCCTTCCTTCTCAATAGTCGTTAATGTTTGTCTTAATGATGGTCCAAAGTCATCTTTACCTGGTGAGGCAAATGTACAAAGGGCCAAATCTTCCTCATCAAGCTCTAGAGCTCCAAGCTGTTGAGCAAAGTCAACATCTTGAGTTTTAAGGGCCTTTAAAAGTTGAGTGGGAAGAATATCCAATGGCATTACAGCTTCGAAAACACCAACGGGTACGATAGCTCTATGAGATCCATAGGTATTTGTGTGAAAATTAAAAACTTTATTTTTGAATTTTCCGGCATAAGTATTTTTGATAGAAAATTTATCGTAACCTGGACCCATCCAACCAGCGAACTCTCTATCATTATTTTCTTCGATAACAGAGATTTGGTTATGAAAACGACCAAGATAAGTGAAAGCACCTTCAACCTTACGTCCGTTTAAGATACTTCCAGAAATAATACGATTTGATCCTTCAGCTAATTCACCTTCTAGAATCGTTCCTAATGAAGCACCCAAACGAGTTCTCAAAAGCCTAGGATTCTTAACTCTAGGTCCCGCTAAGGAAACAATTCTTTCAAGAAAGATCTGTCCTGTCTTAATCAAACGACCAAGAGCCACAACATCCTGAGTTCCGATATGCCATACCTGCTTAGCGAAACTTACAGGGTCAAGATGGTGAATATGGGTTCCCACAAGTCCTGCAGGGTGAGGACCAGTGAATTCTTCATGATGGATATTGTCTCCAGAAACCTCTGGAAACTTAGCTCCCTTGGCCTTGATCACGTAGAGCTTAGGGGCCATTTTGGCGAGAGCTTCTACACCAATTTTATAGTCTTCCTCATACTCAGCAACAACAACTTCTGGATCACCTGCTAGAGGATTTGTATCCATATTGTTAATGAAAATACTAGAAGGAGAACTACCGATAGCTGGAGCTTTAGAAAAAGGTCTTGTTCTTAGAGCTGGCCAAAGTCCTGCTTCAACCATAAGAGCAGCAACTTCTTCAGAGCTATATTCAGAAACTTCTTTCTCTTTATAGTTCTCTAATGTTTTCTGCTCTTCTCCCTCAACAGAGATAACCACTGTTTGAAGAACTCTTCTGTCTCCACGATTGATTTCTTTAACTGTTCCTGCAGCAGGAGAAGTGTAAAGAACACCGGGAACTTTCTTACATTCGAAAATGGGATCTCCAACTTTAACCTTATCGCCAACTTTCACATGCATAGTAGGCTTCATCCCTACATAATCAGAACCCGTAAGAGCAACTTCAGTCACTGGACGAGCATTGTTAATTTTCTGCGATGGAACACCTGCGATAGGTAAATCGAGACCTTTTTTAATCTTGATCATAGTGTAAACCTGGTACCGTTAATAATGGGTAAATATAAAATAAAACTACGTTTTAATTACTTTTTAAACTTTCACTCCATATCCACTGAGAATTCCTTCTCCATGGGGACATGAAACCTTGAAAGAGGTCGTTAAAATTTCTGCTATATTTGTATTTATAGTGGTTTATAACAGAATCTCTTCGATGTGTAACTACTTTGATAAAAACTTTTTTTCTAAATAAAAAAACAAATGCTACACAGAATTCAACAAGCTCTTAACGTCCACAACATTTCTTGAACTTCTTACCTGACCCACATGGACAAGGATCATTTCTCCCAACCTTGGGACCTTGACGTCTAACCGTGTCATTTATAAGAGCACCATCAGTAAACCACCACTTCCCTTCTTTCTTATCAAAGCTAGAACGTTCATGGTGCATATTGCCTTTATTGCCTACTGTATAACGCGCAACAAATTCAACAATACCTTTATCGTCATCCTCTTTTCCCTCTTGGACATCAATAATATTTAATCCTTCCCAAATAGATTGAGTTGACCATGCAGTAATTTCATCGAGATTAACTTCATCACGAGTAGAGGGATTATGTGTTTCGTAAATATACTCAGGCTCGTGAACGACGAAAGCACTATATCGAGAGCGCATAAGTTTTTCTGCTGTAGGAGCTTCTTTATCTCCAGAAATATAAGGATTACAACAATTCTTAAAAAGCTCTTGGGTTCCACAAGGACAAGCTTCTTCAAGCCATTCTTCTCTCATCTCTACTCCATGAATGTAATTGAAAATAAGTATGGATTTACCATACCCCCTCACACCTTAAGTGAAAACTGAAACTTCATGCAAAATTCTTAAGTCGATTAAAGTCTTCGGTAGAGATAATCCGTGAAATGAGTAGTCTCCTCATTGAAGTGGAACTTACTCTCCAATACTCTTGAACCAATGATGGTAAAGTGTGGCCTTAACAACTCTAAATAATCCCTCTTGGTTCTATGGATAGCGTATCGATCTTTAAATTCAAGATCACTTACTTGCCTTTGCAGTTCATAGTCAGTGGGAACACTGAGATAGAGATATTTCATTTGTTTACTCATCATAGGAATGACTTTCTTCAACTCTTTATCCGTTAAATATTGAAAGACAGATGTACACAATCCGAGGTCGTACCATTTTGACTTTTTGTGAATTGATTCGCTCCACGTAACAAGATCCCACTTCTTCAAAGTGAGCTTGGTTGAATCGCAAGGAGAAATTTTTCTTTCCTTCACTCTATCAAATGCATAGGTTGAGGGCTCAATTCCCATGGCCCTATAGGGCATAAATTCTTTTAATACTTCTTCAAAGAGATGACCAAGGCCAAAGCCAAGATCTATCACAGAGCTGATATCGACATAGTCTACCGCGAAGAAGGCCGAAATATATTTTGCATGTTGCCCGGCATTTACAATCCCGTCCATTTCCTCAGGTTCATTATAGTTTTCTTCCCAATATTGAGATGAAAATCCTATCGCTCCTGACTCTTTCTTTGTTTTCTTAGTGGACATTTTTTAGCCTTTTCAAAATGACTTTGTATTTCTTTCTCTACACCTTAGAAAAAACTTTCTTTCTCACATAATAATAACCTGATAATCCGCGATAAGCATTTAAGGTAATCATACCGGCCCATATCCAAATAAGATCAGGATAGAGAAAAGAAACTAAGGAAAGGGGAATATAAGTGAGCAATGCTCCAATAAACATATGTTTTCTTAAAAATGAAAAGCCATTTAAACCAAAAATCAGTCCATCAAATACAAAAGCGACAGCAGAAAAGACTTGAGAAATAACAATGGGCCATTTAAGTAAATAGAGCTGCTCAAGTACGGTTTGGTCTTCGACAAAGAGCTGAACAACTTTATGCCAGAAAATCCCATAGAAAAAGAAAAAGGCGATCCCAACAAAGAGACCTAACTTGAGTAATTCGCGAAACGCAACTGATGTACGTTTGAAATGACCAGCAAAGAAGAATCGTGCCCCTAAAATATTTCCAGTGATAGCAAGACCATCCAAAAAGAAAGAGGCCAAGAGCCAAACTTGCAATAGAACTTGATGGGCCCCTAGAGCGTCAACGCCCAAGCGAGAGGCAAATCTTGTGGAGGAAAAGAAGCACAGAGTAAGAATGAAGCTTCTTCCAAACATATCAAAGGAAGACTTACCAAACTTGAGCCACTGACCTTTTAAAACCTTGCTCTTTAGAAATCCTTGGCGCAGTTTTTCGTCCTGAAAGAGAAAGTAAAGTCCCAAAAGACTGGTGGCCACATGAGCAGCAATTGTACCATAGGCCGCCCCTTTCAATCCTAGGTTCATAGGATAGAGAAAGAGCCAAGAAAGGAGAATATTACATACAGTGCTCGCAATCATAAGCCATAGCACTAGCTTCAACCTTCCAAACCCTCTAAGAATACTTAATAAGGTAATGGAAAGAACAGTGAAGACATGAAAACCTACTCGGGGTGAAAAGTATTCATCAAAGAGAACTCTTAACTTAGGAATTCCCCCACTTATTTCAAACCATAAGTCCTGAGGGAGCCAAAGTACTAATGAACAACTTAAACCCACAAGAAGCGCTAAGCTTAAAGAGATCTTTATACGAGATCGCAGCAGCTCTAAATTCTTACCTGCTTCATGATCTGCAATGGCCTGGGTGCTAGTATGAACAAGGAAATTGAACATCCAAGTTATCGCATTGAAAACAGCGACCGCTAAGGCCAAAGCAGCTAAGGACTCCCGATCTAAGTGTCCAACTAATGCCGTATCTACGACTGAGGCCAGGGGCTCAAAAACAGATGCAACAATAGAGGGAACAGAGAACCACCAGAGGTCTCGAGAACGTAGTCCTTTTAATTTCATTTAAACCTAATAGCTAGTTTAGAAGGGCTTATTTACGGCCAAGTATACCGCCATAACACCTAAAATAAGAAAACCATAGAAAACGGCTACTCTTCCCTTTTTAAGGCGCTTAGCAAGAATGGGAGCTCCAATGGTAAGAATCGCCCAAATCGTTACCTTGGCGTGAAGAAATCCTGGCCAAGATTCAGTGTGGCGAATCCCTAGTGCTGTAAGAATCAGCCCCATTCCCCCTACTAGAATAAAGAGTGAAGCTATTCCTGTAATAATTTTGTTAAGCTTGCTATCTTTCTCAGAGAGCATCGCTCCCCCAAAGCCAGCAAAAAAGAATATAATTGCGGAAATATGTAGTACTCGATAAAAATATTCTGAAAAAAATGAATCACCCATAATCTAGCTCTCCTCTAAAATTTTATATCTATAAACTGACAGAAATATGCAAGTTTTTCCAGTTTTATCTACTTAGATTTTTATAGATGCATAGAGTACAATCTTGGTATGGATATAAAAAGAAAGCCCCGAGGGGATAAAATATATCGCGGCGCATACTCTTACTTCAAAGGAGATAAACTCTATGCGGAAGAAGAGTTTGAAGTCTACAAAGACCGAAAAGAACTAGGTATGAGCTTCTTTGCAACTCTCCATGCCAGGGTTGCAACAGGGGAACTTCTCAATATTTACTTAGATTATAGCCTTACTAAAGACTACACTCCTCAGAAACTTCTTATTGAAAAAGATATCGGTCAAGAAAGTGTGACGGAGATCTTTGATTTCAATCCTCGTAAAAATGGTGTTGATTATATCTTTATTAATAAGGCCGGACAGGAACATTTTCAAATTACAGTACCTCCAAAGTTTGGAATTACCACTCCAACAACGAGTACTTCCATGCTCTTTCTTAAATATAAAAAAGAAGATACGACTGCAAAGAATCACTACCAAGTACTGAGTTCATCCAATCAATGGGTTTTTGAAAAAGAGCCCTACATGCAAAATATAGTGGCAGAAAGAGCAGCACTATCTGCAGAGAACTTTAGTATTGATGGGCAATCTGTAGCGGCTACCCCCTATCGTATATGGGATGCTTCTGACATAGAAGATATTAATGATGCTGCTCATGTTAATCATGTCTCTGTCCAGCTCTCAAAGTACGCATCCATCCCCTACCAAGTAAAGTCTCAAGATGGAACCCGTATCCAAATCAAGTATCTTAATGACTTAGATAAAGATTAATGAATTAAAAAGCGCTTATTGGATGAGGCTTAATGAGCCTACACACTCGCCCCATCCCCCTGAGTTTTTGGTTCAGCTTGGGAATCCGACTCTGTTGGATTCACGAAGGGATTATCTTCCCTTTCATTGATGAATTCTCTCACCCCAGCGACGGCCTCATCAATCCCCACTCGAGAAATTCGATAGGGCTCCATGAGCTTATTGAACTTCTCCATGGTTTTCCCTTTCCAGCGACGAATACGTGAATCCACTATAATCACCCCGCCATGATCCGACTCGGTTCTAAGAAGACGGCCTAACTTTTGATGAAGGGAGCGAGTTCGATGAGAGAGATAGTAATCAGTAAATTCATTTCCAATATTAGACTCGTAGAAATGTCTTCTATCATTGATGACTTGATCCATTCTCAGGTCGGGAACTTTATCTATAAAAACAAATTGAAGAGCATCACCAGGAATATCGATTCCTTCACCAAAGCTCTCCATTCCGAGAAGAATTCCATTTCCATTTTCTTTGAATTCTTCAACCACATTTGAGCCCATTCCCTGAACAAAAACAGGAATCTCCCCTTCAAATTCTTTAAGAAGTATTTCTCTAGCTGTTTCAAAACGTTTCTTAGCCGAAAAGAGAAGAAGGGTTCTTCCTCCAATATCTCGAATGAGAGGTTTGATCTTTTTTAAAATATTTTCAACAAAGTTATTTTCATAGAATCCTACAGTATCATCGCATAGATATACCTTTGTATTATTGCGATAATCATAGGGCGCAGGGAGAAATAATCCATGCCTAAATCTTCTCTCAGGTTCAAGATATCCATATCCTGTCACCCACTCAACACCTCTAAAGCCTTGATCTCCAGAAGCATTACCTAAGGTAGCTGAAGTATAGAAAATACTGCGGCTAGTTTGAAGCAAGTGATTATAAGTCGTTTCACCAATATTGATTGGCCCACTATAAATACAGTATCCTTCATGTTCATGAAAACGAAGGCTATGACTAAAGCCCGCTTTATGCTTGGTGGCCGTATTCAAGGCCAAGACAAGATCTTCAAGTTGTCCCATAAAAGTTTCAAAACGAGTCAAGGCCACAATTTGTTGGTCCCCTTCTACATTCTTCGTTTCAAATAAGGAGGCATAAGGAAGAATCGCTTCAACATAATTAGTTAAAATAAACTTTAAGCTATCGAGATGATTGAATAGACCAATACCTAGTGGATCTTGTCCTTGCTCAGAGCTCACCATAGGAAGTTCATTCCAAAAGTACTCTGTGTAACGAGGATGTTTCTTAAAGTACTTTTCAAAAAGCTCAGGCAAAGGTCCTAAATGATCAGTCATCATTTGGTGAGTTTCTAATGTAAGAGAGCGTAGTCGTGTAATCGTCTCTGTTGAATCACCAGGATTATCTTCTTTTGCGGCCAAGAGATAGAATAAGGAACCAATCCCTTGCATATGATTTAGGGCACGCGCTAAGGACTCTAGTGAATCTTGAGTTGCCTCTAAACTAAAGGCCCTCGTTGTTTCTTCTTCAATTTTATGAGCTTCATCTACAATTATATATTCAGGTCTGGGAAAGGCCCTCGGCCAAGAATACATGAGGGCGTGATTGCCTATTATAATATCTGCGTCTTTGGCCTCTCTTAGACCACGGATATAGGTACACTCACTTTTAAAAGGACAACGATTTCCAGTACAAGAGCGAAAGTCTACCGCAGAATGCGACTCCCTCTCTCTAAAAGCTTTAAACTTACGTTTAAAGGCAAAGGGCAACGACTCGCGAAGTACCCAATTTTCGCTATCTTGACGAGAGTTATGAAAGAAGACCAATTCGAAATACATATCCGTGAAATTTTCTTCGAAGTCTCGAGAAGAGAACATAAGATCTTCTTCATCAATACCTTGTCTAAAGAGAAGCTCACATAAGTGGTTACTCGAACCTACTAATCTTTTAATTTTGAGCTGACTCTCGTCTAGACCTAAGAGTTCTCTTAAGATCGGAACATCTTTAGTCATCGCCTGATGCTGTAAGGTTTTCGTTCCTGTGGCCACCAAGACTTGTCTTTGCTCTTCCAAAGCAAAGAGAGCCGATGGAATGAGGTATCCCATCGTTTTTCCTGTACCAGTCGGCGCTTGAACAAGAGCATGAACACCGTTTTTAAAGCTCTGTCCTACTCTCAGAGACATTTCCTCTTGAGACTTGCGATAGCGATAACGGGGCATACGTTCTTTAATTTTATCTTCTGAGCGAAAAATATGTTTGATATTTTCCCCACTAAACTCAAAGGAAAAATCCCTCTCTTGGGGCGGTTCAAATTTTTCGACCTGGGCCATTTCAAATTCAACAGCACGAGCTACCGCTTCAGCTAAATCAAAATCGATTTGAGAAGCGAGCTCTTCAAGCTCATCATCATAGAGATTGAAGAAATGTTGGTACCAGTAATTTTTTAAATTATATTTCGCAAAGAGATTATTCATAACCCCTTTGAGTTCTCGATCCTCTCTCACCATTCGCACTGCAATCAAAAGCACCTTAAGGAGATCGACACTGTCTTCATAGCCTCGGTGGACTTCCCCCTCAGCTAAGCCCCAATCGACAATAAAATTTTCTAATTTGAGGGAACTTCTTCTCGGAAAGAGCAGAGCGAGAAAAGGCATGCTATCTAAATACTTTTCCCTTTCAGTGCCATCATCGATACGATCAAAATGCTCTGCGAGAAAGCTTTTCTCAAACTCTGCATTATGGGCAAGGAGATGGTGACCAAAGAGATCCATAATCTCAGGCTCAACCTCATCCCACATAGGCGCACTACGGAGCATTTTTTCACTAATCCCCGTGAGCTTTTGGATAAAGAAGCTTGGTACTTGTTCTGAGCGAACTAAGGAGCGATAGGTACGAACTAATTGGGTTCCTTCAAATTGAAGAAATCCCACATCAATAATATCATCATATAAAGGATCAATACCCGTCGTCTCAATATCGATGACGGCCCATTTTTTTAAATTGTGCTCAATATCACTCATACCTTATCCTCAAGCAGTAAATGTATAAAGAAAAGAAGCTGTGGGCCATCATTATTTAGACGATTCCCCCTTTAAACAATTGTCTATGGCCATAATTTCGCCTATAAAATATGATTCGGATCTACAAATTTTGCACCAGGTTATTTAAGGGACGGCCATGACCAACCAGACGACGGCGATTATTTTCCAAATCCAATCGTTTCTTATTCTCAGTTTAATCCTCATAGGGGTCTACTTTCGCAAACACAGAAAGACTCACATAAAATTTATGCTCACTGCAATTATTTGGGATATCTTATTGATTTTACAAATTGAACTCAATAGAAGTGCTATTGCCAAAGCATCGAAAGCGGTCAGCAATACAATGATTCTCAATATTCATGTCAGCCTTGCCGTACTGACCGTTTTATTTTACTTTGCCATGCTTTATACTGGTAAGAAATTTATTGGTGGGGACTCCAGCATTCGTCCCCTTCATAGAAAGTTGGGTTGGACGACAGTGGCCTTGAGGATTTTAACTTTTGCCACGAGCTTCTTTGCTGTCAGTGCACCCGCATAAATAAAAGGTAAGATTATGGTGGAATTCACAACCGTTGAAAATTTAATTAAATCTCATTTAGATGACGCTATCGTAAAAATTCACGATCTTACAGGTACAGCTGATCATCTTTCCATTCTTATCATCAGCGATGCTTTTCAAGGTAAGATTCTTATTGATCAGCATCAGATGATTATGGATATTCTTAAAGAGAAACTTGGTACGAATGAAATTCATGCCGTGCAATTAAAAACCCTAACGAAGGATAAGGCCCGGGCCAAAGGCCTACTGTCCTAACCTTCTCTGAATTAAGGAGTATATATGAGCAATGATAATAACCCATTCAATATTCTTGGTAGTGAAAAAGTTCCAGTTGCAGGTGGAACAGCTGTAAATGAAAAAGATACTTCCCTTCCTCTCGAAGAAAGAATTAAAGGACTCTTGAGCTCATCAGATGTTTTTCTTTTTATGAAAGGAACTCCTGATATGCCTATGTGTGGATTTAGCGCCAATGTTATTAGCATCCTAAATGCTATGAATGCTAAATACCAAACATTCAATATCCTAGAAGATATGGATATTCGCCAAGGTCTAAAAGAATATAGCAACTGGCCAACTTACCCTCAGCTCTATGTAAAAGGGAAGCTCATTGGTGGAAATGATATCATCATGGAAATGTATGAAGATGGTGAACTTGGAGCTGTTTTAAATAGCTAAGAAATCATAAGAAATAAAAAAGAAATTTCTATTTTTAATTAGGGGATCACAGTGATCCCCTTTTTTATTGAATTGAGATTTCACCCGATAGCATGGGTACACCGACGCCAGATAGTATACGAACTTTAATATCCTTGCTGACAGTATAGTGCTCGTCACCATCATAGCTTTCGCAATTAATATGGAGCCAGCCACTAGCACTGACTTCAAAGAGACCAGGGCGTGTTAACTCCCCTCTAGAGTCCCAATGGAGATTTTCAATCTGTGCACTATGAAAGGCATCAACCCCGCAACTTAATCTAAAAACTTCTTTATTTCTCCAATTTTGAACAGAGAGGATCTGATCATTCACTCGCAAATAAAGCTCTGAAATAGAGTTCTTATGACTATAGTTTTGAACTGTCAGTTCAATGAGTTTATCCCATTTACGATTATAGTTCTTGCCTTCTCCTCCAGGAATCACCACCTGGATATTATTTGTATTAAAGGTTGTGGCCGAGAGAACTTTATTTCCCAATTCATCTAAATAAGTATGATCTGCAACCCCTATTTGATGGCCTAACTCATGAACGAAAAGTGCAATCCAATATCTATGATTAGTATCTACCATTTCATAGGCACGTCCCACATTAATAAAAATAGGATACTCAATACCAAATCCTGTTTTAGCTACGCGAGGAGCATGATCGACTTGAGGATCAAAGAAAAAGTCTGAATACTCTTGTCCGCTGGCAAATACTAATTTTCCTTCTTTTTGCATTTCAACCAGAGCTTCTTTGATTCCTCTTAAAATGAGTCTCTCTTTTGCATCAAAGAAAATTAGACTCTGCTCAAGAGATGATTCAATGAGATGAGGAAGCTGATAGTAGAAATAATAGGCGAAGTGCTCTAGACTTCCTCCACCATTACCTACGACATCTCCACCAATAACTTTTTCAATTCCTTGATCAATAATAAATTGATCAAATTTTTCATTTCTTTCTCTTAGCTCTTGTTCATCTAAAATAATCTCTTCATTTCTTAGACTCTCTTGAATATCTGAGTAATCAATCGTTGGAGTGAAAAGCTCATCAAAACGTCTAATTTCAAAACGACTTGTTTCCGTGTTTTTGAAATCACTAAAGGAAGACTGAGCGAAGCTAGTAGATTCAACCATCATGAGAGCCATCAGCAATAAAACAAAAGAAAAAGGCTTACACTTCATCATTGCTCAACCTCCTGAGTATGTTCGAATAGTTGTATATTCATTTGATATACTGAATTACTAGATTCCTCTTTTGAATACTTCGCATTAAATTCTGAAACAAATTCTGCAATGTCATCAAAAGCATTCTTGAGATCTTCTTCCTTATTTAAATTTAGAATCAAAGCTTGAAACATACGATTATCAACACTTTGTTCTTGAAGGGCATCGAGCGCTTGATGAATCATTCCGATATGATGATTCTTGATAGCAGCAGAAGGGATTTGATCACCTGTGTGAATCTTTTGATTAGCATCCCTTAATTTCCCATCAACTTCTTCAATAAGTCCCACTGTCTTTAAACGATCAAGACCTTCTTTAATTTGACCTTTTGTTACTTTTTTTCTTAAAGCCCTATGGATCCAATCAATATCATTAATAAAGTTCTTACAACTCACTAATCTTTTGAGAACGTAACAATACCAATCACTGACAAGAGAGAAATGGTTGATATCTATTTTTTGATATTTCTTTTTCTTAGCAATTTTGTGGGCTGACTTTAAAGCAGCGGTGAAATCCTTTCCTTTCGCCTTGAGCTTTTCAATTTCGACTAAAAGTTCAAAATACTTCGTTTCAGATGAAGTGAGCTTAAAATCCTCCGCTAAACGAAGAACCATTCTTGTGGGGGGAATACGCTGTTTATTTAAAACCATGGTTAAAGAGCTTGGGGAACGATACCCTAAACGCTTTGACCAATTCGTTAGATTATAAGGACCATGAGTATACTTACCAAAGAGATTCACATAGGAGTTAAGAAACTCACTATAGTCATCAAATTCAAAAATACTAATCTCTTTAACCACCTTTAAATGGGAAGTAGGATTAAGGGCCAACTTATTCTTGGCCAATGTCTTGGTTAAATATTGGTCTTTCTCTAGGGTCATAAAGAAAGAATACTCTAATTTGCCACTTTCCATGGCCTTTGCAGTCTTTTTTACAAGACCTGTTAGAAAACGAACACCTCTCTAACTACCTGATATTTAATGAATCTTCCCGAAACAAGGCCAGATGCGCTGGCCGTATAAGACAATAACTCTAGGAGAATAATTGAGATTATGTTTTTATGAAAGGGATTAAAATAAAGTCGCTTAAGGAGAGAGTAATGGCCACTAAGAAAATCCAAGTCATATCCCATGATGAAGTTGATCATCCAACCCACGAACTGGCCCTCTCTGTTTTAGAAGGATTATCTAACCGTCCTAAGAGTCTACCCTCACGGCTCTTTTATGATGATGTAGGAAGTGATCTCTTTCGCCAAATCATGAAGCTCGATGAATACTACCCTACCCGCTGTGAAGCTGAGATTCTTGAAAAGCAAGGTTCAAAAATTCTTTCTCACTTAAAAGAGACTAACTTTAATTTAGTCGAACTTGGATGTGGTGATGGGGCCAAAACAATTTTACTTCTAAAGAATATTTTAGAGCAGAACAAATCTCTTAAATATGTTCCCCTTGATATTTCAAAAGCAGCCGTAGAATCACTACTTGAAAATCTCGAAGCGGAATTTAATGAACTGCCTTTCGATGTTCAAGGACTGGTAGCTGAATACTTCCAAGGCCTTACTTGGCTAACAGAAAATGTAGCCCAAAGAAATCTTGTTCTCTTTTTGGGTTCAAATATTGGAAATTTCAATCGACCAATGGCCTTGAGATTCCTTCGTCACCTATGGCATTCCCTTAATGATGGTGATCTTGTGCTCATTGGCTTTGATCTAAAAAAAGATCTTGATGTTCTCTACGATGCCTACAATGACAAAAAAGGGATTACCAAAAAATTCAACTTTAATGTTCTCGATCGAATCAACCAAACCCTAGGTGGTAATTTCGACTGCTCAAAATTTCAACATCAAGGCCTCTATAATATCCAGTCGGGAGCGATGGAAAGTTATCTGATCAGCCAAGAAGAACAAATTGTTCATATTAAAGAGTTAGGAAAAGATTTTAAATTCGCACCTTGGGAGCCCATCCATATGGAATACTCTTATAAGTATCTCGATCAAGATATTCAATTTCTAAGTCGAAGTACAGGGTTTGAAATCTTGGAAAACTTCACCGATGAAAAGGGCTACTTTGTCGACTCCTTGTGGAAAGTGAAAAAATAGGTGTCTTCTTTTTATTTTATTAAAGAAGCACCTTAAACTTCTTCAGAACAATCCAAATACATCGTACAAAGCTCTTTCATTGCCTTATGAGAGTGATTAAAAGCGAGATTAATACTACCGCCTCCGCGACCTGCGGATAAGTCTCCGAGAAGGAAAATCCCCTCTCTTTTTTCTGATTCAAAAAAGTCTGTTACATCGGGACCTTCTTTTGTCATCTTTATGCCAATCGTCTCTAAGAAGTTCTTAGGAGTTGTTCCCCCTAGAGCGTAGACGATAGCATCAAAGACCTGGGGACCTGCCTCTTTAAAATTAACCTTTACCCCTTCTCCTTCTTTTTCCAGGGAAGAAATATCAGTATTCATAAGAAGCGTGCACTTTCCTTGATCGTTTAATTTATGAATGGTTTTATAATTAATATCATTCATACGAACGAATTTCTCTCTACGATAACTCAATGATACAGAATTCCCTCTTTGAACAAGGTACTGAGCATATTCACTGGCCGAGTCTCCCCCGCCAACTACGAGAATCTTCTTATTATTTAATTCATCGCCACTAATATCGTAGAATATATTCTTATTCACTTCTGATGGTATCTTGTAACTCGGCTTATTAGGTCGTCCCATCACTCCAATGGCCAAGGCCACTGTTTTGGTTACAAAGCATTCTCCCGATGAACACACGACATATTGACCGTTGGCCAATTTTTGAATTTCATCAGCATTGTGCTTGTAGCGAACATCGAGTTTGTATTTTTGAATGGTTTCACCCAAATAATTGAGAGTCTCATCCTTCGAAGAATCCATGATACACAGATTTCCCACACAAGAGACATCATTACCTTTATAGTTGGCGGTCACCAGTTTTTCATCAGGGTAGAATTTCCGAATAGACCAAGAATGATTATCCGACTTCTCTAAAATAATGATTTTATGAGGAGCAACTCCACTTTCCACGGCCTCTGCTGCTAGAGAAATTCCCGCTGGACCTGCACCAATAATAATAATTTCATATAAACTTTGTTCACTATACATGAGAGTAAGTATAGATTATTTCGAAGAGAAATGGGTTAAACAATACTTAGACTTTGGTATTTCCGAATCAAGTTGTAATCTTCTCCCTCTCTTCGTAGATACAAGAACGAAGAAAAATCTTATCTCTAGGCGAGAGCTCTTCAAACTCAATCCCCATACTGATCACTTGCCCTTCTGGCATTCTGGCAGCAACTTTAAAGTCAAAACATAGAGGATGACCTTCATAATCTTTGAAGAGAATTTTCCCCCCTTTGAAATCATGAGTAAGGCAATGCTCAATACGTGCTCCGCCACTACTTATATTTACCATTTTACAACGGATAGGCTCGAGAGCATTTTCAATATAAATATAGGCGACCTGATTACATTCCATCCTTCCGCGTGCATCGAAGAAGCGTCTAAAGTAGCGACTTAAGAAGAATCTTTGAAAATAAGGATATAATAAATAACAAAGAAGAACCGTATTTATAATCTCAAAAGCAATCGCAGTGCCATGGGGTCTCTCTGTGAAATATGGCCACGAAAAAGGAGTATAGGAAAGTAAGAGATAAACCCTAAAGAGGCTCAACAAGAAGTAGTATATATAAGAAATAGTAGAGAAGCTGAGAAGGAAAACTCCGGCCAAGGGAGAGAGCACCCAAAACATAAAGAAGCGGGAGAAGCTGTGTCCATTTTCAACTATATTATTCCAAACCGTATCCCATGGCAGACCAGAATGAAGTTTAAACATCACAACCTTCATCACTGGCTCGCTAATAAGAAGAAAAGAAATGAGATAAATCGTTCTGGTTAGGATCTTATACTCTTTCATTAAATAGTCCTTGGGCTCAATTTCTTGGAGTTCTCTTCTATTCTATGGAGAAGTGAAGCAAGGTCTATAAATTGTAATTTCAATAACTTGTTATTTTGAAAAGGGAGAAAAATTGCCCAATAAATTGGGTACTGAACTAGCTACCGGAAACAAGGGCAAGAAGCTTCTCTTCCTGCTTCTGATCTGCCATATACAAGAGTATATCATTTTCTTTAAGAGTAAAATCAGGGCCTGGGGTATAGAGATATTCTATCTCCCCTTGCTCTTCATTTTTGCGACCAATTCCTAAAATATTTACCCCACATTGATCAAAGAGCTGTGCTTTACCAAGAGAAACCCCATTGATTGGAGAACTCTTGGGAAGTTTAATCTCTTCTACCCGTATGGTTTTCTTTTCAGAGCTTAGAACCATTTCAACAAAGTTAGTAAGATTGGGTCTTAGGATTTCAGAGGCCATTTGCACTCCCCCAATATAATTGGGAGAAACCACTTTAGAAGCCCCGGCCTTTTCAAGTTTTTTTATCATGGCCAATTCAACCGCCCTAGCGACAATAGTAAGATCAGCATGAAGCATTTTTGCAGAGACTGTGAGAAAGAGATTGTCCTTATCATTAGAGAGAGTGGCCACGAGTCCACGAGCTTTAGAAATTCCGGCCTCTTCTAAAATATGGTCCAAAGTGGCATCGCCAGTAATGACTGCAAGATGAGGAAATGACTCTCTTAATTCATCTCTCTTTTCTTCGGATAATTCAATTACAACGCAGTTTACACCTGAGGCCATCATTTCGTTAATGACGTGATAACCTGTTTCCCCTGCTCCACAAATAATAAAGTGATTTTCCATCTTTCTTATCCTTCTTCGAAGCCTTTCTCTAGAGAAAGCATCCTTTAAATTTCCTTCTACAATATAGGCCGTAAATAAAGAGGTGGAATAGAGAACAACTCCCATCCCGGTGATCATCATAAAGAGAGTATATAAGATTGCGGCGGGATTCTTTTCGACTCCTAAGATATCACTATAGCCTACCGTGGTTAGGGTAATCCCAGTCATATAGAGAAGCCTCAAGAAAGACTCTTCAGGAAAGAAAATCTTAAAGCCTAGAGTGCCCAGTAATAAGGCACTCGTAATTAAAATGACGGGTATTCTTAGCCCCTTCCAGGGACGAAAGAGATCAAACATTTTTAATCAATCATCCTTTTTAGCAAAGAGACAAAACTCTTTACTGTGGCTTGGAAGAAGTCCAAAGCGCATCTCGCTATAGCCAGCATCCTTGATTTCATTCTCAATTTTCTCAAGATCAGAAAAACTAAAATGATCATCCATACGGATATGAAAGAATAGACCCAAGCAATCATCAAGTTTAGAAATTAATTTTGATAGAAAGGGCACAACATCACCCCAAGACAAATCCAGATCGGATACAACCCAATCAATAGGAGGAAGACCTTTTAAGTGTTTTACGTTGATTTCATCAGCAGGTTGCTTTAAGTGTAAAAAGCCTTCTTTAAAAGTATCTCTTAACTCATTATCGACATCATTTATGTCGACACCAATAACACGATAACCATGCTCTAGGAGATAATAAGCTGCTCCTCCCGGGGCACAACCTATATCAAGAAAAACTTCTTCATGCCCTACATGGGGTCGAAAATGTTTAAAAGCTTCCCCCATTTTTTGGTAGCCATGCTTCATTTTTATATCCGGACATGGAATGGGAGAGCTACCTTTATAAGGAGCGAAATCTCCTCTGACCTGAAGTCTAAGTCCAAGAGAGAATTGCTGATCATTATAATGAATAATATCAAGAACAAGGCCTCGGACCTTGCGATCTCCCATTTTCCCTTCTTCTTCAACAAGGTCCCAGAAGTGAGTCGAAACGATATCATAATCAAGGCGAGCTTTTTCTACGGCCTCTTCAAGGCCCGCTTCATCACCTGCATAGAGCAGCTTCCCCGCTCCAATTTTTAAGATAAGAGGAAGATCATGAATTTCCTCGAAGTCTCTAGTCCGATCTGTTTCATAACAAAGAAAGTTATGATGGCCGAAGTTAAATTTCCACGAGGGATAGCGAGCTTGAATCTCCTCTTTCAATAAAGAGTTACAGTGTTGAAGAGTGATAAAATAGAGAGATTGATCTGATAACTTATCCATGACTAATCTGCCATAAACTCTTCATTAAATTCAACATTGTGATAAACCTTTTGAACATCGTCATCATCTTCTAGGGCATCGATGAGCTTAGAGAATGTTTCAAATGTATCTTTTGAAATTTCTTTCATGGTCAAAGGAATTCTTTGAAGCCCAGCTTCTTTAGGCTCAAGATCCATGTCTTGAAGCTTTTTTTGAAGAGTTCCGAAGTCTTCCATCTCTGTTGTGACAGTAATTATTCCCTCTTCAAACTCAACATCTTCTGCTCCACCATCAATCATTTCCATGGTGAATTCATCTTCCTCTAACTCTCCTTGTTCGAGAGTAAAAATTCCTTTTCTATTAAATACAAATTCGAGGCAACCATCTTTTCCAAGATTGCCCCCAAACTTTCTAAAGTAAGAACGAACATTTCCCACCGTTCGAGTATTATTATCTGTCGCACATTCAACAAATACAGCAACCCCATCTGGGCCATATCCTTCAAAAGTAGTTTCGGTATATTCAGTACCATCGGCACCAGAAGCTTTTTTGATGGCCCTTTCGATATTATCTTTGGGCATATTTTGGCCGCGGGCATTTTGTAGGGCCAAGCGTAGACGAGGATTGGTTTCCGCATCTGGACCACCATTTTTAACAGCAACGGTGATTTCTTTAATCAACTTGGTAAAAATTTTTCCTCTTTTCGCGTCTTGGGCCCCTTTACGGTGACGAATATTGGCCCATTTCGAGTGACCGGCCATGTAGCTTATACTCCTGTGAATGAATTAATATTTAAACTTTCGAGATTGTACTATAGTCAGTCCTATTAGAAAAACGACAACCGCTAAACTCATAATTAACTCTGCATAGCGAATTAAACCATATAGGACATAACCGATGACTTTGATCACGTTTTGTAACCAAGGTTTATCTAAAATATAGGGCGTGATTTGAGGAGCACTTCGGTAATACCAATCAATAAATTGCTGTCCCCACCATGACTGGCTTAAAACTTCATCTCTCCACTTTTGAAAGAAAGTGACCACATAGTGTTCACCACCAAATCCTGCCGTAAAGAAGAAGCATGACTGCTTCTCTAAGAGGGCCTGAATCTCTTCTGGTGTGCCAGATACCTGCTCTGTACTATAAGAACAAAAACCATACTTATCACATTGAAATAAACGGATCGAATAGCAAGTTCCATTGGTCAATTCATTAATTCTAACTATTCCATCTATAGTTCTATTTTCGAGATCTCTCAAAGAACTGGAATCAATCCCCAAGGAGAGAAGCGTCTGATTAGTTGCACTATCGGTACAGGTTGAACTATCCGTTCTAACAAACCAAGAATCAAAGTCATTATCCATCTCAAAGCCATCTACAGTGGCCACAAGTTGAGAGTCACCTTTAGTCAATTCATTGAGACGAGGTATTGTCGTGTAAACGCGATTACTCATACGAAGACGATAAATAACTCCAGAATAGTCTTCTTTATTTACCGCTGTTCCGTTAGAAACATTTCCATCTTCTAAGAAGAAAAAGAGTGAGATCTCTTCATCATCTGATGGGTTATCAGAGAATTCAAATTTAGAGCAATCAAAAAGATCCGTGTCGTAATCACAAATATCTTTAAGATCAACCGCTATGGTTCTCGCTCCATCTCCATAGGAGGGATAATCAATACTGCCGATAACCTCAAAAGAGGTTGGAGAACTTTCTGTGCTAATTCCCACGTTTAAGTAAGTATCACTTCCTAGAACATCTAAATATAAATTGAACTCTAAGTAGTTCTCCCCATCGGGACTGGTTCCACTTGTGATCTGAGGAAGATTGGTGCGTTCTTTATAATAGCTGAAATCTCTATTATCTATAGAGCTCGTCTTTCCCGCTAATGGGAGATAAACCGTATGAGTTCGATTGGTTGTGGTAGATGTGGAGCGCTCTTGAAAGAGACCAAATGAATATGAGCCTGTTCCCGTTTTTAAACGAACAACGATATTGTCTTCATCTTCATTATTGTCATAGACCACCTGAGCAAAAGTCCTGTGCTGAAAAAGGAGACTGGACGTTAGGAGGGCAAATAAAAATAGGGGTCTGAACATTTTCTTCATAGCTTAAAGTATCCGATATCTTAGAGATTGCTGTCAAACTAGCCTAAAAGAAAAATGTGGGCCCAATGTGGAGCATTCTGATAAATTAGAGTCTCAATTAAGATTAAGGACAACTCATGCCTCAACTCAGCCTCGGTAATCAAAATAGTCTCGTCAGCATCAACGGAAACCTCACTCCCCCTGAAGAGGCCATGGTTTCTATTTTTGACAGAGGCTTTCTCTATGGGGATTCCGTGTATGAAGTGACTTTGACCTATGAAGGCATCCCCTTCTTACTCGATGAACACCTAGAGCGCCTATGGCATTCCGCTGCGGGAATTGCCATGACTCCCACTTGGAGCAAGGATGAGATTAAGAAATTCATCTCTGAGGGATTAGAGGCTTTCTCCAAACTTTCAGACGCAAAGCGACAATACATTCGAGTTATCATTACCCGCGGAGGTGGGGAAATCGGACTTGATCCCTCCCTAAGTAATGGACAAAATTTATTTATCATCTTTAGACCTTTGCCTGAACCCATCAAAGAATATTACGAAAAAGGAGTAGATCTCGTGGTAACTGAGGTGATCAGAACTCCTAAGAAGGCCATGGACCCCAATGTAAAGTCTGGAAATTATTTGAATAATGTCATGGCAATCAAGCAAGCTCGAGAAAAGGGAGCCTATGATGCGGTCATGCTCAATGACAAGGGTTTTGTGACCGAATCCACGACGGCCAATATTTGGATTGTCTTAGGTGAGACCATTATCACTCCCCCCATTGAAGCCGGACTTCTTGGTGGGCTAACCCGTAGGACATTACTGCAAATTGGAATGGATAAAGGTCTAAAAATTAAAGAACAAAACTTTAGTCCTGAGACTCTCACAAGTGCGAGCGAAGTATTTATCACTTCAAGCACTCGAGAGGTCCTCCCCGTTACCCGAATTAATGGAGAACTTATTGGTAGCGGCTCTCCCGGCCCGATAACGAAGAAACTTCACCAACTCTATAAAGAGTTTAGGGACCAATACATAAAAACTGCTCAATCCAAGCTCTAAGGCCATAATTCCATTGACTTAGACGGATAAATTGATTAAAACTGCCCCTCACGCATTCATCAGAAAAATGAGACCACAGCTTCAATATGTGATGTGTGAGATTGAGCCATACGCTGTGGGCTCGAAGCTATAAGGAGAATCTGATATGGCAAAGGCAACTACTGGCGTTTCACGCTTTAAAATCCAAAGAGCTCTAGGGCTAGAACTTCCAGGTCTTGGAAAAGCTGGTGCTCTTGATCGTCGTCCTTACGGACCAGGTGTTCACGGTAACAAAAGAAAGAAAATTTCTGACTATGCCGTTCGTCTTAAAGAAAAACAAAAACTACTTTACCACTACGGTCTTCGTGAAAAGCAACTTGTTAAGTATGTGAAGCAAGCGAAGAGAAATACGGCCGGTAAACCTTGGATGGAAGTGATGATCTCAACTCTTGAGACTCGTCTTAACAACGTTGTTTTCCGTCTTAACTGGGCCCCTTCAATCCCTGCATCATCTCAGATGGTTGCTCACGGACAAGTAAAAGTTAACGGTAAAGTTGTTGATAAAGCTTCTTTCATCGTAAAAGTTGGAGATGTTGTTGAACTAACTGCTAAAGGTTACAAGAACCAAAACTACAAGCAGTCTCAAGAAACTCCAAGACTTCCATCAGTTCCTGCATGTTACAAAATTGAAGGTACTGAAGAGAAGAAAGCTGAAATGATTGCTGCTCCAATGCCAGAAGATGTACCTTTTGAGTACGATGGACAGCTCGTTGTAGAGCACTATTGGAAAGTTAAATAATCTCTTCTCAATAAGAAAAGAAATAATAAAGAAGCCCCGATTTTATCGGGGCTTTTTTTTTACTTCTTTGAAGGATATTTATCAAAACTCTCGCCACTCGTTTCTCCACCTTCACCAGCATGCTGCTCGACTCTTTCTTGATCGCGATTATTAAACTTTCTTTCATCAATATCTAAATCTTCTTCTCTAAAGTGACTATTCATCGATGATTGATTTGATTTCTTTTCATTTAATCCATCTTTATTCTTATACTTTATACTCATAGGTCCTCCATGAAAGGGTTAATACATGTAGATCATTATAAGAAGGATAAGAAGGAGAATCTTCTTGCAGACCTTGAGGAAATGTTAAGAAAATTACAATTAATTGAAACGGAGTTGGAATAAAAAAGGGCCTTGGTTTTTAAGGCCAAGACCCCCCACAACAACAGGAACACTTCATTACAACAGGATTAATCCCTTGCGATGAGCTGCTGTGAAATTAGAATGCAGCCCATACTCTGACAAGCTTAGATTCTGTAATCTATAATTTTTACATACTTATCAATCCTACCTTTTGCCGCTTCTCAGAAGAAACGGTTCTCTAGGTAAGATTTGATTTCGATCGGATAGCAGAGGAAGAAAGATGTTCGTACCTATGCGATGCTAGAAAATGAGTTTCTATACCATATTGATCGTTGAGAAATTTATTCTGCTTTTTCAAATCCTCTTTCTTGCCTTCTCTTGGACAGACATAGAGTTCATCAATTGAATTCAATAACTCATGGGCCATCTTCCATTTATGAACAGAAAGATAGGTATCATCTCCCATCAAAAGCCTCTTTCTTTGCAAAGGAAGTTTGGGGAGCCAGGAAACAGTGGGATTAGCTCGCTTAGCTGCAAGAAAACCGGTATAGATAAAGAGATTAAGATCTTTATTTTTTTGAGTGAAAAGGTACAACTCTTTAAATTCGCCCCAAAGGTCAGTATCCCTCTTCTCTTTCCATGGATTAAAGTCTGGAATAAGGAGAATCGCTCTTTCTCCCGAGCCTAGTACACAAGCCTCGTGGCCCTTGTGCCATGGAGAAAAGGAGCCAGGAAAGAGAAGAAGTTCCGAGTATAGCTCTGCGGGGGGATTGAGGAAGGATAAGTGAGAAGGAAGCTTCTCTTCTTTATAGACATTAGCAGAGTTAGAAGAATGAGAGAAAATAGAGCAACGGCTCGCAAGATCAGTTAATAACTCACGCTGCTCTTGCAGGCTTAGGCATTCATGATCTTTCATCATGGCGTTAAAAAATTCTTCGTCTTCTAAATTCCTATTCATAGAACTCAACTATAACAAACGCCTATATCGATGTATAATTGATTATAGGAAAAGATATTCGAAAGAATGGATAAAAGAGAGCTCCCGATGAACTTTGAATTTGAAATTGAAGACCTTCACTTTGCTATTGAATTAGAAAAGTCTAAAGACCACAGGCCTGACTATAAACATTCAGACTGGACTCAAGAAGATATTGATCTTTGGCGTGAGGGTGAGCTTACTTACTTTCAAATGTTTATCACTTCTACTCATCCCAATGGCCAAAGCCTTACTCACTATGTTCCGGCCATCCTTCTTCCGATTGACCAAGAAGAAGAGTTACAAGAAAGAATTGAAGTCTTTCTCAATGGGCCAACAGGACTAGATAAGATACTGGCGCATTGGGACGCAGAAGAAGCGGATAAACCGGAATGGGCTGAGTAATTTTAAACACTTAAAAGATGTCTTAAATTCAGACATCCCCTGTAAAAAGCACTTCAACTCAACAAATCACTCCTAATCTATGGCATATTTTTATCATGTCAGTTAGAAAAATATTATTAGCCATTACCCTATCGATAGCCCCATTAAGCCTCCAGCTCGGATCTGTATCTGCAGAATCCTTTGAGCTGGCCCGCGTAAATGAACATATTCTCAAAATTAGAGAAAGGGCAAATTCTATAACCTCAAGTAAGTCTGAGAATGAGTTAGTCACCATGCTTGAAGCACTAAGAAGTAGTGAAAGCTATGCTCAATCCTTAACTGAATACCTTATAAAAGACTACGAGGATGGTGGAGTTGATGCCTATACGCTGAACCTTGTTCACGAATTTCTAAAATATCAAATTACTCTGCACGATAAGATTTTAGATCTTCCAAGTGTAGGAGAGGCAAAAATTCTAAAGGCCTTACAGCTTTTAACCATGAAGAAAATTGATGATCTCTTCTTTTCCAATAAAGGGCTAAGGGCCATTTACAAAGATCAATTAAGTGCAAGCTCATTAAATCTTCAGCGATGGCCTATTCTTAAAATGAGACTTATGAATAAAGATTATATCTCATCTCTTTATTCCAGTATGAAAACGAGCTTCTACCCTATTGATAATTATATTGTGAATAGCCCGGAAGAAAATAAACTTAAACTCTATACTTCTTTTCAGGCTTCAAGTCTCTATCAAGACTTTCATAAAGATAAGAATTGGAAGGATACTCTCCTATCCGATCAGTTTTGGACGGACTTCTCGGATAATACTTCTTCTGCCCTCGGTTCTGTAGCAACAGGAGCATCTGCAGCTTTTGGTGCAGTAGCCGGTAATATTGCCTGGAGAGAAGGTTATCTCAAAGAAGATAAAACATTACTTCAATACTTAGAAAAAACAGTAAAGCCCTTTGACCTTTTAATGGAGAAGAAAGCTTATAAGTTTACAGACCTAACCATCCCAGGACACTGGGGGCACATCGGTGTCTACTTAGGAACAAAGGAACAATTGAAGGCCATGGGTCTATGGGAATCTAAATTTATTGAACCTTTTAGAGAGAATATTGAAAGAGGTAAATCCATTTTTCAAGTAAGAAGAACAGGACTTGTTTTTGATTCCCTAGAGGACTTTCTCAACTTAGATGAAATGGCCATTTTGAGAGTACAAGGACAATCCGAAAAGTCTAAAAAAGAGTTGGAACTTGTTTTTGAATATCTTTCCGATCAATTAGAAAAGTCATATGACTTCTCATTCGATGCTATGACAGGCGAAACGATTACCTGTACCGAAATTGTTGCTTTTTCTTACGGCCCAATAAAATGGCCAATGGACTATCTTTTGGGACGCTACACTATCTCTCCCAATAATATGGCGGAGCTAGCTCTCTACACGGACTCCCCCTTAAAGACGATCTCCTATATAACGGGCGATAAAGAAGGGACCCATTATCACGGAGAAAAAGAATTTGCTAAAACTCTTGGTTACTATAAATTTGGCGATATCTATAAGAATAAACAGGTGCAATGTAAGCGTGAAATCTATCGCCATAGAAGGACTTCCATACGCTTTCACTACTCTTGTGAAGATTCTTATTCCGAAAAACGTTATTCATCATCAAGATAAGATTTTAGGTAAAGGGAATAAAGTTTTCTTCTACCCGGTCATGGGCCATGAGCACGAGATTTTCTAAGTCATTCTCGTAATCTCTTGGCCTAACAATTTCAGAAATTGTAAGGGAAGCTCTTGTGATTGAAATCGTAAATAACGTCCATAAGTGATCGACAAAGGTCATATCACCATACCAACATATATAATCCCTATTTTCCTTAGTGACCTTTTCTCCATTCAAATGAGTATAGTTAACTGTCATCGGAAGGATGGGTATATTAGAATCCATAGCTGCACGAAACAAAGGTCTTTTGAAGCGTATAACGCCTTCTCCATTAGTAGAGGTGGCTTCAGGAAATACAACGACATTGAGCCCTTCTTTAAGCGCTTGAGTTATTTCAGCTACTTCACCACCAAGATTTCTCTTATTTCTACGTTCTACAAAAACACATCCCGCAAGTTTGCAAAGATGCCCTAGAAAAGGTGTATCTCTCATTTCAACTGAAGTAACAAAGCAGGCAGGGTGCTGAGAACACATTACTAAAATATCCATGTAACTCAAATGATTAGAAACAATGAAGAAGTTGTGATCAACAAGCTTTAATTTATCTATCCTATAGTTTTCAGAAACTTGAAATCCGAGAAGTTTTATACCAACCTTACAGTAGAAAGAAACAATTCGACACAGTAAGTGACGGGCCTTCATAGGATTGAAGATATAATAGGGATAGAAGATCCCTGCACTACAGAAATAAGTTAAAATAATTATAAGAAAAAAAAAGGCCCTCAAAAGGGCCTGAGTATATTTTAAAAGTTTCATTAATTTTTAAAATATCTACGTTTATAACCTGATGTCAATTCCTCACAATTTAAAATAGTCAGAAAATCAACACACTTAAATTCTCTATCTAAAGCAGGATGACCGTATACCTTTGAGCCAGCACTAAAGTAACTTCTCAAAAGAGGAGGTACTAATGTTTTAACATCAGAAGGCTCTAATTTTGCTGCTTCCACCTTCTCTAGATTCATATTAAACTTACCAATGGGTCTAATTTTAAAAAGATCAGTAGCGTTTTCATCCTCATTAAAGTAATTCAAAATAGATTTTGCTTCACATGCTCCTTGGATCTTAATGGAACTACATCCAAAGAGATATTTTGAACCCGTTAATTTTATATACTCCGCAATCCCTCTCCATAGAAGATCAATTACGGCACCATTTCTATGACCATGATGAATACAAGCACGACCCAGTTCTAGTTTATGCCCGGGAGTATCCAAGAATTCATCAAGATTGAACTCCGTTTGAGAATAAAAAGAATCACTATAAAGAGAAGAGATCACCCTATAAGTCCCGACAATACGATTATCCTCTTTAGAACGGATAATAAGGTGATCACAAATAGAGTCAAATTCATCGAGGTCATAACCATCATCTTCAATCTTCGCAGCTCCAACATCTTCAAGAAAAATTTGATGACGTAGTTCAAAGACCTCTAATAGATCTTTAACAGAAGAAGCAGTCTCTAGGCTATAACTCTTTGTTTCAATATTAATTTCATAAGTAGGTACATAGGCCATAAAACGAGGAGAAAATTTAATATCCCATCCTCTAGGAAGTTTAAATAGTGATTTGAAAGGATTTGAAAGCGTGCCTAGTCGTGTTGTCATGGTTGTCTCCTTTAGCTGTCCAATCATCCTTGATTGAGACTTAAAGTTGTGTGAGAGAATACTTAGGAGTATTCTTTTCTAGGGCTATTGTACCCGGCCTTTACGTTAGTGGCCCTATTTCCATGATCATTTTTCTATTAAGATTTTGTTAGTTCAATTAAAGAACTCTTAAGAATATCAGTATTTCTACTCCATTGTGACAAGAAAGGTTAAGCGGGATACTTTTATCTAGATTCAAACCCAAAATTCCTATTTAATAAGGCCATGACATGAGAAACCAGGGAAAGGTTATGAATCATGATAAAAGTAGGCTCTATCCCATAGAAGAACTCTATCATCAAGGTGATCATTTCTTTGATGAACTTCTTATGGCCTGTGAAAAAGCTCAAGAACAAATTCTCATTGAAGCCTATACCTTTGAGACGGACGAACTGGGCATGCGACTTCTTAAAGTTCTCAACAGAAAAGCTTCCGAGGGAGTGGAGGTAAAAATTTTAATCGACGCCATAGGAAGCTTTAAATTTAAAAGAAAAATCCTAAAGAAGTATAGCGATCTAGAACTGCGTTTTTACAATCCTCTTCCCTTGCAAAGTCTTGGCAGCCGTAAATCTTTTAAATCAACTTTAAATCAAATTTTTATAGGACTATTTTGCATCAATAATCGTAACCATAGAAAACTCTATCTCATAGATCAAAGCATTGCTTTCATAGGTTCTATCAATATCACCTCACACCATTCTTATCGAATTAGAGGAGAGAGATCCTGGCGAGATTCTGGACTAAAAATAATCGATCACAATTGCCATCTACTTCTAGATTCATTTCAACATAACTGGAATCATCATCTGAGACCCATCCATAAGTATCAATCTAAAACATGGTATAAGAAAATACGAAGAAGTCGTTATAGAATGAATCATTGTAGAAAAGCACGTTTTCGTTTTCATCAAGATTTGATTCAAAAGATTTATCAAGCAAAGAGAAGAATTTGGATTACCAATCCTTATTTTGTTCCTACAGAAGAATTCTGTAAGGCCTTGAAAGATGCTTCTCAAAGAGATGTCGACATCAAGATTCTTATTCCCCGAAAAAGTGACATGAAGCTCTTTCCTTTGATTAATTCTTTGACCGGAAGAAAACTTGTTGAAAATAAAATTAAGGTTTTTGAGTATTTACCTAGAATTCTCCATTCTAAAATCATGATCATTGACGACTGGTGTAGCCTTGGAAGTTCAAATTTAAATTCACGCTCCTTTAAACATGACCTCGAACTCGATATTATATTAGAGGACTCAATTAATATTGGCCGTCTAACTCGTCAATTTTTAGATGACCTCACCCAGTCTGTGCAACTTGAAAAACATGATATAATGTCCCTCTATGGGAAGCACTTTTTCAAAGGTAATTTTCTCAGACTGATTAAATATTGGCTCTAATAGGCTTTCGTTAGCTTTAAAGTGAAGAATAATGTCCAGGCACTCTTTAAAAATTTTAAGCTATAATATACATAAAGGCTTCAGTGCAAGTGGGATACGCTTTACTCTAAAAGAGATTAAGCATTTTCTTCATCAAATGGACCCTGATGTTATTTTCTTACAAGAAGCCGTAGGCAAACACACAGGTAAGAAAATTGTCATTCCAGACTTCCAAACAAATAACCAAGTAGACTTTCTAGCGAAAGAACTCTACCCCTATAAGATTTACGGCGCCAACAAGAAACATAAGAATGGCCATCACGGCAATGCCATACTTTCCAAGTACCCTATCGAGCTCATTGAAAATCACAATATTAGTCAAAACCGGTTTGAGAGTAGAGGGCTACTTCATGTCACCCTAAAGTGGCCTCCTCATCATGAAGCTATTCATGAGCCCATTCATCTTTTTAACACCCATCTTAATTTATTAGAAAGAGACCGCCAGAAGCAACTTCACTGGATTGCTGAGCATATTCAAAGAGAACTTCATCAAAATCATGCCGTTATTTTGGCCGGAGATTTTAACGACTGGAGAAAGAAGGCCGTAGGACATATTGAGGAGAATATACTTCTTAAAGAAGTCTTTACTCAAACCCAGAGATACCCCAACTCTTTTCCTAGCTTCTTGCCTGGTCTGTCCCTCGATAGAATTTTCTATAAGAATCTTAAGTTGATTGAAGCTGCCCAAATCAATGATAAGAAATATAGAAACCTTAGCGACCACCTTCCTTTGTTAGCGCATTTTAAACTTTAGGCCTAGAGGTCAAAGGAAATCCATTGAAAGACTTACACGAATTAAAACTTATCCGAGAATTAACTCATTTTAGAGATGATCTTATTCAATGCCATGAACTTGATCGTGTCTATGTGGAGGGAAATTCATATCCTATTATCGCTTTCAGTATTGGCAATCAATCCGATTCCGTTCCTACCTTAGGGCTATTTGGCGGAGTCCATGGTTTAGAGAGAGTGGGAAGTCATGTCGTCATTACTTACCTAACTTCTCTTTTCAAACAACTGAGCTGGGATCAAGAATTAAGAGAGACCTTTAAACACTGTAAAATCGTCTCCATTCCCCTAATCAATCCTGGTGGAATGTCCCTTCATAAGCGTTCGAATCCCAATGGAGTTGACCTTATGAGAAATGCTCCCACAGAAAGTAATAGCGAAAATCCGACCTTTCTTGTTTCGGGACATCGTCTTTCCGCGCGTCTTCCTTGGTATAGAGGTGAAGAAGGCAGGCCCATGGAAATAGAATCTCAGGCACTCGTTAATTTCTGTAAGGATCAATTCTTTAACTCACCCGCTACTATCACTATGGACTTTCACTCAGGTTTTGGAATGAAAGATCGGCTCTGGTTTCCCTACGCAAGAACGAGTGCCCCTTTTCCCAATATCAAACAAGTCCAAAACCTTGTAGATATCCTAGATGAAACGATTCCCCATCATATTTATCAAATCGAACCTCAATTTGATAGCTATACGATATCGGGGGATTTATGGGACTATATCTATGATCTCCATCGAGAAGAAAATAAGGAAAATAACTCTATCCTTATTCCCTGGACTTTAGAAATGGGCTCATGGATTTGGGTGAAGAAGAACCCGCTACAAATATTCACCGCTGGTGGTTTTTTTAATCCAATAAAGTCTCATCGCTATGATCGAACGATGAGACGTCACATGCTTTTAATCGACTTTCTTTTTCGCGCATCAAGGAATTATCAATCATGGAAGTAATGCCTACTCACTGGATATTCTTAAGAGGACTTGCAAGAGAAACTCGACATTGGGGTGACTTCCCTCAACTTTTTCAAGAGGCCTTTCCCCATACAAAGAACTATGTACTCGAACTCCCGGGTGTGGGAAAAAAATATAACGAGAGTGCCCCTTTACAGCTAGAGTCCTATGTTGACCAGCTAAGAACCCAGTGGCTTGAACTCAAAAAAGATACTTCTGAGCGCTGGGGAATTCTATCAATATCCATGGGCTCCATGCTCGCTATGACTTGGGCAACACGCTATCCTCATGACTTCCAAGAGGGAGTTCTTATAAACTCCTCTGCCGGAAACCTATCCTCTCTCAAAGAGAGATTTAGTCCTCAGGCCATGAAAATGGTGAGTAAATTATTTTTTAAAGAAGACTACTGGGAGCGAGAAAGAGAAATTCTCAATCTTACGACCCATAAAATACTAGTCACCGATAAACTTATTAGTGAGTATGCTGAATACTCTAGACAATATCCTATTAAGAGAAAGAATTTTATGGCACAAATATACGCCGCCTCAAAATTCAAAGTACCTTTGAAACTACCTTTTGATCCCATTATTCTCAATGGGCGCCACGATGCTTTGGCCTCTCCAAAGTGTTCTGACATTCTTGGGAAACATTTTAATGTACCCGTCTACAGAGATGAACTAAGTGGTCACGACTTGCCCCTTGATCATCCGAAGTGGATCATAGAGGTCCTCTCTCAAAAGTTTAAAAGGAAATAGATTAAGTATTAGATTAAGATGCTTTATTCTTCTTATTGCCCTGAAATAGTCCATCTGAGCCAAATTTCTTTTGGGCATAGTTCTTTTGAGCATTCTTTAGGGCCTTCTCTTCTTCAACTAAGACTTCTTGAAGTTTGGCCACCTGATCATCGATACGTAGAGAATTATACTTTTTGAGTTTTCTTTGCAGTTCTTGCCATTCTTCAATGAGCCCACCACGACCTCTAAAAATTTCAAGATCCGTATTGAGCTCTTCAATAATACTCAGATTCTTGCCTTTCTCTTTTTGAGACTCTTGTATTTGATTTTGGAAAGTTGTGATCTGCTGATTAAGTTTATTGATCTCATTTTGAAGTTTCGCAATAAAGTGCTTCACTCCCTCAATCTCATCACTCACCTTCTTATTTACCATTTCCACGGAAGAAATAGTCTTTAAAATATCATTTTCAGAGCGATAATTTTTCATTTTAAAATAATTATCAAACTCTTCAATTTCTATTTTCTTTTGATCAATCTCACCAAGAAGTAACTTCCTCTCTTCTTTGATCTTTGCAAAGTCCTGAATTCTCTTTTTTATAGAATTAATTTTTTCTTTATTAGAACGGAGACCCTTTAGAGAATATTGAGCATCCGTTCTTTCTTCTACTGTAATCGGTTCAAACTTATCGTGAACAATAATATTTGAATCTGATGTCGCCATACTTAATGATCCCGTAAAAGAAGGAAGATCAAGAAAGTCCATATTTCCTTCTTCTGAATTGAAAAAGAAGCAATGCTCACCTACTTGTATAATATCTTTTACTTGGAGCGGGTATTTCACTTTGGGATCTAACTTAGCCCCATTCAGATAAGTGCCATTGAAAGAATTAAAATCTTCAATTTGAACACCTTCGAGGCTTACCGTGATTGTAATATGGTGACTTGAAATTTCTTTATCGTTAATACGAATATCACATGCATTTGATCGCCCTAAAGAAATACTCTTCTTAAAGAAGATCTTCTTTTGTTTTTGCTTATCAAATATGAATATTTCTTTACCAGTCAAAGATACTCCTTAATCACTACCTTTAACTTATCGGAAAAACGAAAGAAGAATTTAATTAAAAGGAATATCTGACTTCAGCACCCATATATAATTTGGAAAATGAGTAATTTGCGTCATCTTTTGACATATTTCTCATAAAATCACCAAAAACTCCCACTCTCCAATGCTGCTTTATTCTTTTCAGCATTTTAGCTCCGAAGGAGAAGGTCTTTTCCACTCCTCTCGTTTCACTCTGCGCTTTTGTGTCCAAAAGATTGAGAGAAATATTTAAATTGAGATCCATATTCCATACAAGTCGAGGAATCAAATAGTCTGCTCTAAGAAAGAGCGAGTCTGTGGCATAGAACTCTTCATTAGGGCGATAGAGATCGGCTTGCATCATCCCAATAATGACGTGGCCATTACTTCTAATATACATCTGATCTAAGTAAAGAGAGCGAGTGGAACCTGAAATAAGCTCTGAGAAACTCTTTAACTCTCGCAGTTTGATTTTTATAGTCGTTTCCCCTTGAGGAATGAAGCGGTAACGAAGACCTAAAATATAGGTTTCTGTAGCTCCAAAGAAGTCTTTCTTACCTACAGCATTCTTATCTCTGGCCGTATACGTATATTCATATTCATATAAGAGTGATGAGATTTTCTTATTCCAATTAAACTCATAAGCTCCTCTCAATGCAGGAGCAATAGTATATCCATCATTTTGAAATACTGCAGGGTTATTATCATTTAAGTAATTTTCATTTCTTACCCGAATTTCTGGAGAAAAAACAAATCTTCGAAATCCTAAAAATCTCTTCGAGAGAAAGAGCTCTGAATTCATGATAAGTGAAGAGTCACCCGTGTTTTCATTTGTCTGTGTTGGAGAATCTGACTCTTGATTAACATTGGAATCGAAAGCTATATCTTGAGTAAAGGTTAAGGTCGTATTTTTACGACTTAGCATTTTACCATTCATAAGAAGTAAGGGATGCATTCCATGCTTTAAAAGGATTTCATCATACTTTGCTCTCACCTCTTCTGATAAAGTAGAGTCATCATCTAATTCGATAGATCTTCTTAATAATGGAGAAACATAATCTTCAATATAGTTTTGAACATAGAGCTTATCTTTAATATTTTCATAGATAAGCTCACCAAGCTTAAAGTAGGCCAACTGTTTCATATCTACCGTTGAGCGATCATCTTTAATAATTTTAAGATAATTCTTTTTAACAGATTCTTTATCTTCTAAAAGTTCTGAAATGTAGGCAATATAATATAGAGAAACATCTGTTTTATACCCTTTATCATAAGTTATTTGGAAGGCCTTTTTGGCCAAACGTAATTCATTAATCGCGTAGAGGGACTGGGCATATTCATAAAAGAGATCCACATTCCTATAACCTTGAGATATTGAGCGTTTAAAGAAAACAACAGCTTCATCATGGCGTTGTAAACTCTTTAGACAAAGACCAATTAGGTAATTTCTCTCGGCCTCGATACGATTATCTTTAGCTATACTCAAAAGCTCATCAATGGCCTGCTGATACTCACCTACTTTATAAAGCTGATAGAAACGAGTGAAGTGTTTAGAATTTAATTTGATATGAGATTGAGAAGATTTTGCTAACCAAGGTCCTGAAAAACTGGAGAAGAATGAAAAGAGAGCGAAAATCAAGAAACGACTTCTCATGTATTTAAATCCTTAAAATCTTTTAACTTTTGACCTTCTCATCATATCAAAAATTAAAAATTCCAAGGGGTTTAGGCAATTTATATACCTTCTTACCTATTACCTGAGCTAATCTATCGCCTAACGTTTATTCTGACCTTCCGTCTTTGAATCTCTCTAGTTCTCTTATCTAAAATATCAGTATTGTCATTATAGCGAATAACGGTTTCTTTCTTATAATCATTAAAATCAATTGCAGTCCCTATATCCTTAGTGGTTTGGTTTTCGTAAGAAAGATCACGAGTGGGAGCATTATTATGAAATCCATTTTGATTGATATTCTTTACGATATTTGCCTTAGGATTTCCTCCTACACTTGCAGGTGCGCGCGTCCCTCCAGACTTCACGAGCTGACCATTATCTGAAAGCTTCGTTCCTTCAGGGGGTAGATAATCTCCGGAAACGGGGTCAATCGTTCCCACTTCTGGCCCTGGCACATAAACACCGGTAGTAGCATCAAAGGCATTTCCCTTTTCAGGTGGAATATAGAGGGCCGTTTCAGCATCTATATAACCACCAGCAGGAGGTGCATAAGCTCCAGTCGTTGTATCAACCATTCCCTCTGGGGGAATATCCGTTTGAACATCTTCAAAATAGGAATTATCAAGACTATCCCTTTGAAGATCACTCTTGTTAATTCCAAGCTTTTTCTCAGCAACATTTTGAATGATATTTTCTTTCTTTGTCGCTACTTTCTTTGCGTTGAGACCAGGTGGCACAGTTGAGCGTACAACCTTCTTCTTATCTTTTTTCTTGGAATCTTTCTTTCCTTGAGAAACTTCATCTTTTCCTCTTAGCACTTCCAATTGAGCAGGAGAAATTTTCACAGGTAGAGTGACTCTATTTTGACCAGGCATGGAGCCTGAGAACTGCCCCCTTCTCACCATCACAGCTTCATCACTATTAAGTCGCGACTCAAGAGAGTTTTGATCAAGATACTTTACGCTATCTTGAATTTTGGCCATGGCCACAGCTCCTTCAAAAGTTAAAAGAGAAGTGACCGTATTCTTTGGATTATAAATCACTTGAAAATCAGTTCCTCTAACTCCCATAGCGGCTGTCTTCGTTTTAATGAAGAGCTTTGAAGTATCTGAGCGATTGATATTCATGCGGTCTTTTGTAACCTTTGATCTAATTTGACCTTTTAAGAGATCAATCATGCCCGCTTTTTCTTTGGTGAAAGATTTGATTTCAATAGTTGAATTTGGAGAAACCATCATTTGAGACTTATCAAAGAAGAGAAGCTTTAAGAAGGCACCACTATCACAAGTTACTTTGGCTCCCTCATGAACATTATCCCCTCTTTTTAATACTCTTTTTAAAGTCTTTCCTTCTTGATTCACAAAAGATTCAAAGACCTTTCCCTTGAGGATAATCGCTTTGGCCACCTCTTTAGCGGCATGAGTTGCCTGACTTAGACCAAAACTAATGAATCCTATCATTAAGAAGGTAAGCCATTTTTGAGAAATATTTCTTAGATAATCGTTACTCATAAGTATCCTAAGCCGTTGTCTTCTCATACCTTATCGGCAGTTTTACGCCTTATATAAATTCATTTTAATGGGCCCGCGCACCTAACGAAAATATCATCTAAATATCAACAGTTAGCGGGGCCAAATTTGAGAAATGTGTCACATTTTTGGGGCAAAATAGGTCAATTTAAATGAAATCTGTAGCGATAGAGTGAAGCTAAGTTAGTTTTTCTTGAAAAAGATTAAATGGGATTTAAAATAAGATGAATCAATTAATAAGGTGAGATGAATGAAGCAGATACTAATTGTTGACGACGAATCCGATGTGGGAGAAACCATTCAAGGAATTATTGAAAGCTATAGTGAAAACGATGGAGACTACCAATCTAAATTTGTCACTTCTGCAAAACAAGCCCAGGATCTTCTCAAGACAGAAAAGTTTGATCTTGTTATAACTGATTTACTTATGCCAGAGACCAATGGCATTGAGTTAACGGACTTTATTCATCGCAACCATCCTCATATTAAAATTCTTGCTTGTTCCGGTGGTGGCCAATCAGGTCCTCTTGTAGCAGGAATGGCGCTAGATCAGGCTTTGGAAGAAGGCGCTGACAATGCAATACTCAAGCCTTTTAGTCCAGAAGAGTTAATGACTAAAATTGCTAACCTCCTAAAATAACTCCTTAAACCAAGGCCAGACACCATCTTTGCCTTATTTATTTAGATCTTTCCTTTTGCTATAATTCGCATAAGGAGTATTTGCATGGGTCTATTAATTGCAAAGAACGGTAAAATTAGAGATCTAAGCCTTCCCAATCAGGGAAAGGTAAGAAACTCTACCAAAAATATCAATGCTCTTCACAATGAAGCAAATGTAATAGAAGACAATCGCCAAGAAACTCCCTTTGAAGATGTCCTCAAAAAACAAAAAGAAAAGAACCATCTTCCCCAAAAATTAAGTTCGGGAATTAAAAGCTATCAGAAACAGAAAACGGATCACGATCACCATCATTCTTCTTGGAAACACCTAACCGCTAAAGACATAGGGTCCAAACCCGTTATTTCGATTGGACCCACGGCGACTGTACAAGAGGCCTTATCATTAATGAATAAGTATCAAATTCATCACTTGGTTATTCTTGATCAGGATAAAGGACTTAAGGGGATTGTTTCTGATCGTGCCCTTCTAAATAAGCGCTCGAGTGATCCCGTTCTTAATCATGCCGAACTAGAGGTCATCATTACAAAAGAAAGTACAGATATAAAAATATTGGCCACTTTAATGCTAGAGAAGGACATCTCTGCCCTTCCCTTCATCGATCAAAATGATAAAGTTTCTGGAATCATTACTAAGACTGACATCCTAGACTACTTAGTCCATGCCCTTCCTTTTCAAACCTATGTTTAAGCTGCATCGACTGATGACTTATCTACTCTCTTGCGAAGGCGAGCAACAGAGGATTGATGAAGTTGACTTACACGACTCTCCGTCACCTCTAAGCTTTGACTAATTTCACGCATTGTTTTTTCTTCGAAGTAATACATACTTAAAACTTTACCTTCATTTTCAGGCAAGGAATCAATTTTATCTCGAATATGCTCTCTTATATTATTCTTAGCTGCTGTTTCAAAAGGATCAATATTTGGACTTTCATCTGTAAGCGCATTTTGTAGCCCTGGTACTTGATTTTGTGAATTATCCCCAGGGATAAGACTAAAGGTTTGAACAGGCTGGATTCTTTGCATCAATTTGAAAAAGTCCCCTTTTTCCATATTCATCGCCTTACAGACTTCTTGATCAGTAGCATCTCGACCTAACGAAATCTTAAGCTCATTACTCACTCTTTCAACAGACTTAATTTTGTCTCGAGTAGCTCGACTTGCCCAATCGAGGGCCCTTAATTCATCTAGAATTTGACCTCTTATTCTATACTCAGCATAAGTCTTAAATTTCACTTCTTGGGAGGGGTCATATTTCTCAATAGCATCAATAAGACCAATCATCCCACAACTAATAAGATCATCTAATTCGTAATTTGAGGGAAGCTTCATGTAAATCTTCTTAGCAATAATCTTAACTACATTTACATAAGATAGAACGATTTTCTCTTTATCCTTTCGACTCAACTTACCCGGCGCAAACTCAAGAACTTTAGCATCTGAACTCATGAACATTCTCCTCAATCGTAGACTTCGTTTTCCCATGGCCTAAAAAGCTTATGGAAAATCAGTATCTTTTACTCTTACTGCCCATTATAAATTGCAAACCAAAATTGCCCGAGAATTTTTATCCACTTTACCCATTTTCAGTATCTTGTCATAAGTTGCTTTTCTATTCTCTAGTCCTTAAGGGGCAAATGCCAAAACATGTGGGCAAATTTCTGACTCATCATGAATAGAATTGGCCCATTCTCAAACGGATTTTAGTTTCTAAAGTCAAGAAAACTTAACGAGATTTGAGACTAAAAATCCGATTAATCACTAAGATTTATAGATTACCTTACCGACATAGTAAGAAGTTAAGTCAATAACAGAAATTTATGAAAGAAGTTACAAGTATTCTCCTATTTACTCTAGATCCTAGTCTTCCACAAAAAATTAGTGAAAGAACAGGAATAGATCCATCAAAAATAAGTTTGTGTCGAGAGCTCAAATCCGCATTTGATCTCTTAGCTGAAAGAAATTTTGATGCTCTTATCTTTGAGAGCTATAACCAAAGAGATGGGCAGTACATAGGTCTTAATGAAACCGACTTGGACTTACTTCTTTACTATGCCCATAGCGAAGACTCGATAAATCGCTTCATGAAGTTTGTCCCAATAGACCCTATTCATTCAAGCGAGTCTGGGCCACAAAATAAATCTTTCGCCGAAGAGCTCTATCCTAAACTCTACGAGCGCTACCTCCTCCTATTACCGGGTATAGCCTTAAATCAATTAGTCTATAATTCGCTCTTTTTGAGTGAAGAAAAGAAAATCCTCTTTGATCTTATCAATACCCTTGATTCCGCTTGTGACCAAATCGATGGAGAACAAGAAAATCACTTCTCCTCAGATTCTAACTCTTCAGAGGATTTAACCACAGTAAAAGGTCAGTATCCCACAAATGATGAAAATATAAGAATCAGTGGTCAAAAAGAAGAAATCAAAGATTCGGCTCATTGGATTCAAGACCCTGACGGCTCCTCAAAGCAGCATCAAAAAGACGAAGTGCAAATCGTTAGTGGCCTTTCTGAAGATCTCCAAAGTCATGATGATATCTATGTTATAGAAGGTGCCGCAAAAGAAAGTGAGGAGCACTTTAAAATAGCAGGAAATTCAGAAGAGAGTGAAGAACTCTATAAAATAAAGGGAAGCTCTGAAGACGAAAGTCTCTCTGAGAAAAATCAAAAGACAATCCTAAAAGGAAATGGAGAAAAGATCACAGAAGGGATCATGAAAGTGAAATCTCTAGGAAATACAAATGACTCTCACGCTTTTGAATTTAACGGGATAAAGAGCTTAAACTCCAAATCAAAACCTACAACACCAGTATTAGATGAGAGCTGGGAAGAATCCGGTGACATCAATCACAGAAACGCTCAAGGCCAAACTCCTGTCATGCTCTATAGCTACAAGGGTGATAAAGATAAAGTGATGGAACTTATTGATAAAGGAGCGGATACATCTTTGAAATGTAAAAGGGGCTTTACACTCTTACATTACGCTTGCTCTCATAAGAATAATTTATCTCTAGTTGAATATCTTGTTCAAGTTGATAAATTAAAAGTCACTGCTCGAAACTCTGATGGATTTGACTCTCTCGCCATGGCGATTCAAAGTGATTCCTCAGAAATTGTAAAATGGCTCATTTCTCAAGGGGCAAGAACCAACTCAAAAATTAAAGGCCTTCCCCTTCTCCACTATGCAGCTCAACATAATAGTTTTAAAAGCTTTCTCGTTCTTCTTTCGACCGGTGTAGAATTGAAAACAAGAAGTAGAGAGGGACTTACAGCAGAACAATTTTGTAAAAGAAAGAGGAAACTGCCCTTTGTAAAAGCTCTTAAAGCATATGAGAAGCTTAACCATATTAAAAAAGCTGCTTAAGCCACTCGCCTTTTCTAGGCCGTCTAGGTATTTCAACTCCACTAATTCCTGACTTTTCCTTTTTTCATTCTCTAATCCTTTAACACTTCCCATTTATTCAGTTAATATAGGAGGGCACGAGATTGAGGAGTTATTATGAAATTTTTGCACACAATGTTTAGAGTTAAAGATCTTGAAAAGTCTCTAGACTTTTATATTAATAAACTTGGTTTGGTTGAAACAAGAAGACTTGAAGTCCCAGAGGGAAAGTTTACCCTTATCTATTTGGCCACTGAAGAAGGAGCTCCTGAAGTGGAACTCACTTATAATTGGGATTCTGAAGAAGATTATTCTCAAGGACGCTTCTTTGGTCATATTGCATTCGAAGTAGAAAATATTTATGAAAAATGTTCTTCACTTGAAAAGTCTGGCATAACCATTAACCGTCCTCCTAGAGATGGATATATGGCCTTTATAAAGTCTCCTGATGGCCACTCTATTGAGCTCCTTCAAAAAGGAAAAGCTTTAGAGCCTCATTCTGACTGGAAAGATAGAGAAAGTATTGGTTCTTGGTAATATTCATATAAGGTACTTCCATGAGTAAAACGGATCATTTAACCCCATCACCCAATAAGAAAGACTATTCAGCTATAAAGTTCCAAGTCTCTGAAGCCTTGGGTGAATGGATGAATTGTCTATTTCTCAAATGGGATAACTCGGGAAATTGCCACTATGAATTTATTCATCATGCAAATGGAGATGGAGCCTCATCTTATACAAAAATGTTAGAAAAAGAGGGTTCTACTGTTCCTACAGTACCTACTCAAAAAAAGAATCTAAAAGCTTCTTTTATTCGTAAATTCTTTCTCTTAAGAAAATTCTTAAAGAAAACCAAAGCTGTTTCGATACACTGGTCACGCCCTCGAAAAGATACAACAGGAATTCCCTCTTCCTTTTTCACATTGAGACTTTCTGTTCATCAGACCGAACTCATAAATCGACTATGTAAAGAAAAGAAAATGGGTCTTAACTCCCTCCTCCTTTGGGGTCTTGATCAAGCAACATCGTCTTTACTTCTCACAGAGAACTCTGAGCGAAAATGGGTTTGTCCCATCAATATGAGAGTTTATCAAAATCAACGCTATGGAAACCATTCCGCTTCTATAATTGTTAATGCAGTAGATCCAGCTGATCGTATTCGCCCCCAATTCTTTCAAGATGAGATAAGATCATTTCTCAAGTCAGGTCTTCACTGGGGAAGTCAGATTTATTCAAATATGGCCCGCTATATCGGTTTCAAGGGAACTCTTTTTATGGCCAAAAGAATTAAAGAATTGGGTACTGGTGTCTTCTCTAATATGGGTGAATGGCCTGGAGCAGATGTTCTTCTCTCTGAAAAATCTGAACAAATTACCCATCGTATTTTTGTCACTCCCTCCACACAAGTACTTCCTGTAGCCGCAGGGGCTCTTACCTGGAAAGGGGCCCTAACTCTTTCTTTACAATTGCATCCTTCCCTTCAACGCACAGATAGAGAGGTAAAAGAGCTCTTTCAACTTTGGTGGGAAAATATTCAAAAACCATTAGGTACTCCAATTGAATCTCCTATTGAAATAGAAAAGGCCAAATGGGAGAGCTTTGCAGAGGCTCCTCGTCACCTAATCATTGACACTTAACTCGCCGCACACACTCCACTTTTATACATTCCCTTTATTTTAGGGTAAGTTGATTACAGTCTGAGAAATAGACTCAGCGTAGAAGACCAAGAAATCATAAGAGATAATTATGAATAATATATCAACAAATAAACTCCCTAACCTTCAAACGATAGAAAAAATAGAAGTGCATTCTTCGCAAGAATTCTTTAATCAATATGCATTACCAGGAAAGCCTGTTGTATTGAAAAATTTTGCTAGTGACTGGAACGCCCTAAAGAAATGGACCCCAGAATATTTCATTTCGAAGTATGGGAATAATGATGTTCAAGTATATGATGGTAATTTTTCTCGTCCAGGAAAGTCTTATATGAGTAAGGCCAAGATGATGAAATTTGACGATTACTTAAATTCAATTCTCTACAAGGGAAAAGATTTAAGAATGTTCTTATATAATATCATCTCCAAAGCTCCAGAACTAAGAGAAGATGTGAAGTTGCCACCTCTTATGAAAGGCTTCTCCAAGAAGTTTCTCTTTATGTTCTTTGGCCCTAAAGACGCCGTCACCCAAATCCATTACGATATAGATATGAGTCACGTCTTTCATACTGCTATTGTAGGAAAGAAGCGATTTATTCTCTTTGATCAAACAGAAAGTAAAAATCTTTATCGACATCCTTTTACAATTAGAAGCTACGTTGATGTTGATAATCCTGACTTTGAAAAATTCCCTGCCCTTAAAAAAGTTCAAGGTTATGAAGTCATTTTAGAGCCTGGGGAAACCTTATTTATTCCAAGTGGTTTTTGGCATCATGTTGTCTATGAAGAAGCCGGCTATGCTATCTCTTTACGCTGCCCTCACCATCACCTTCATAAGAGAATTGAAGGAATATTCAATATTCTCTTTATGCAAATGGTGGATCGTTTCGTTAACAAACTCGCTCCTCTCAAATGGTTTAAATGGAAAGAAAAGAAGGCCTTTCAATTGGCCAAGGATCTTTAGTTTTATGGATGATCTCATCTCTTTTATAGAAACAATCAATAAAGAAAAGTGGAAAAGTGAAGAAGTCTCTCTAGAGACGGGCAAGCTTCTCTATAAGAATACGCCTGGATTCATTGAATATATTCCCCATCACTCTGATAGCGCTTTGATAATGGCCATTAGTGTTGGAATCCATGGAAATGAAACAGCTCCTATAGAGATTGTTTGGGATATTATTCAAAAGATTAAGTCACAAAGGATTCTACCTAAGATTCGTATCCTCTTTATTTTTGGCCACCCTCAGGCCATGTTGGCCGGTAAGAGATTTCTTGGTTTTAATTTAAATCGTCTCTTTAGTGGAAATCACAAAAACTTTAAAGAATATCTCGAGTCAGAAAGGGCCCAAGAAATTGAAGAGGGTCTAACTCGATTCTTTAGTGAAGCCAATGAGTCTTCATCGAGATGGCATCTCGATCTTCACACGGCGATCCGTGGCTCTCATCATCAACGTTTCGCTGTAAGACCCTATTATGGAAGAGACTTGGATGTTGATCAAACTGAATTACAAATATGTGCAGCTATGGGTGTAGAGGCGATACTTAAAACGATTTCCCCGGCGACTACATTTGCTGGTTTTTCCGCTACTCATCTGAAGGCCAAATCATTCACTGTAGAATTAGGCAGTGTCGCTCCATTTGGAAAGAATGACCTCTCTTGCTTTGCGATGGCCAAAAATACGATTATTCACATTTTAAAGACGGGCCTCATCCATGAACTTCCACAAGAGACAAAGCCTTTAGTATATGATGTCAAAAAAGAGTTAATCAACGATCATGATGATTATGAATTCTATATTGCTGATGATTATCTGAACTTTACCCCCCTTACTCAAGGCCAAGCTATCGAAAAAAATAAAGAGGGCATTTTAGAGGCCAAGAAGAATCAAAGTATTGTCTTTCCTAATCCCCATGTTCCTCAAGGACAAAGAACCGGCTTACTAGTTCAACCTCAAGGGCACATTCCTGATTGTTGAAAAATAAGATTATCAAACTCGCAACGAACTCTATCTTGGACAGAGAAAGTTCTTAAAATATTAAGATGAGCGTAACGTCCATCTTCTCTACCCATATCTTGAGGACTTAAATGAAAGTTCTCATCGGCACCATTTACTTCAGAAGAAGTTAATCGAAGAGATCCAAAGCTGCCATAGTCACTATCTTGATAGAAGTTAATATGCCGAGTAGTGGTTTCTCTTCGATCAGCGAGGAGATTCCAACCTGTGGCCTTATTAATAGCAAAAGAAACGGGACGAGAAATAGGATCAATAGTCACAAGTAGATCGAGCTGAGCTTCTTGTTTCTTTCTTAATCCTAAGAAGCCCGAGCGTGAAATTTGTTTTTGAAAACTTAGAGCAGCGGCTCCCCCATTACTGAAGCCCATGGCCACTTTCTTAGGTGGATTGATGTGGGGAATAACCCCAGTTATAGCTTCCAGCCATTTGTTCATATCTTCATGGCAATGAGCTGCTGCACGCGAACCATGACTGGACTTCTGTTCTGTTCCGTCATAATAGAGAAATTGAACATCTTCACCTGTGTAATCACCACCAATGGTATTCTCATAAAAGCGTAGACCATTGGCATTCTTATATCCCATGACTAAGTCACCAGGCTCTCTTCCGTTTACATTGGCCGCCTGAGAAAATGCTTTGGCCCTTTCCGCATTAAAATCACCATAGCCGTCAAAGAAATAGACAAAGGATGATGGTATTTTCAAATTGGGAAACATGTCGATGTAAGCAGGATTTAATAGAGGGTAACCTCCCTTTCCATCTTCACCACATAAAGCTTTCGCTGCTGATTTTTTCCATTCTAATCCCGCTGGACAACGATCATATGTTTTTTGAGTTGGGCGACCTTGATGATCATCAACATCCATTGTCCAATCATTTTCTTCGAATTCAAGTGCGGTTTCTTCGTACTCAACGTACTCGGCACAGAAATCCACCCAAGCTCCTCTTTGCTCTTCATTGAGTTGATTCCATCTTATCTGTGTTGCTTGATTCATCTGAAGAAGTTCATCACTAAAAGGATAGAGGCATTGCATTTGTCCCCCTTCTTTTGTGGTAACATCAACTCGAATGAATTCTTCTCCAATATTACGAGGAAGATCAATTTTCATTTGTTCCCCAGAACGTAAAGTCATATTCAAAGAGTAGTCACTTAATTCTCTTTTAATCTGGTTAGGATAAAAATCTTTCCCCCTCCATAGTCCGTCTGGTCCTTTTAAATTTCTCCAAAAACGAGTTCGGGCCGATCGATTTTCATTATAAAAATAAGTAGCAGCAGGGATGATTAGACTAGGGTGACAATAGTTCATGGGTGTGTGGTTTAAACTTTCGCCCTGAAGATCTTCATAAACTGGATAACTCGAAGTTTCGGGATAAGATTCTGTACATCTATTTTCTTCCCACTCACCTTGTCCATGAGTCACCGATTCAAAGACCTCATTATAGGCCTTGAATAATTCTTCTCCTTCACTTTCAGTTATAGCATCTCTATCCATTTCTTCTTCAAGTGAATAATTATCTTCTTGGGCAAAGGCACCAACACTTAAGAATGAGAAAATGATCAATAATAAAGAAGTCTTAAACATATATTCTTTTCGGACTGAATATCCAAAAACTTTATAAATTCACTCAGAGAATAAGTAGATCACTTAGTAAGATAAGTCTGTGTAATTTGAATACTTTAAGCTGGTTGAATCAAAGAATTCTTCTAGTTTTTCATGATACTGGGCTTCCGTTGAGCACTTTACTAATTTCTTGCAAAGCGAGTGACCAAAATTGAGCCACATATGGGAAACTCTTAAATAGAACTTTATCTTTTTATTAGCGAAGGTTTCATCAAAGAAGAAAAAGCAATAAGTAACAAACTTCTTAAGTGCTCGCCCATATTCAATGGCCTCCTCATGGGGATTACTTGGAGCCTTTTCACCTTCTCTTCCCAGAGGAGCACTCATCCCCAATCGTTCACCTAATTGCCACATCATCCAAGGCCTGGCCGTCAGAGCTCTTCCAATCATTACTCCATCACAGCCTGTTTCCTCTAACATTCTTAATGCATCTTCAAATACTTGAATATCACCATTTCCAATGATGGGAATATCTGATCTCTCCTTTAATCTTTTGATTTGGCTCCAATCCGCATGTCCCTTTCTTTTTTGGCTCGCCATTCGTGGATGTAAACATAAGAGATCTGCTCCAGCTTCCATAAGTCCATCTGTAAAACGATCAAAGAAGAGTTCTTGTTCGATCTGGCTATCTAAGAAATCTAAGCCCGCTCTTAGTTTAACGGTAATAGGAAGGTCACTGCAACTCTTGGTATCTCGTACAATTTTCCAAGCGTATTCAGGCTCCCCCATCAGAGCAACACCATAATTGTGCCTTAAGGCCTTTGATACGGGACAGCCCATATTAATATCGACACCAGCAATATTAATATCCTTAAGCTTTTCTAAGCTTGGCCCAATATATTTTAAATCATTTCCTAGAATTTGAGGGACGAGGTATTGGTCTCTTTCCGTTCTCTTTGTTTCAGGTGTTTCTCCGACTACTTGAGCAGGTAACCTACGTGAATTAAGCATTTCAGTGGGCCAATAAGTGATGGCCTCTAATGGCATGTAATCTTGAATGAGGCTACGAAGAGCTACATGACTCAGCCCAACCATAGGCGCTAGAGTGAATGGAAAATTGATCTCAGGCCAAAGCTTAGCTGCTCCGACCTGATTAAAAGAAGTGGTCATTTATTTTTTTAAATAGGCCTTCGTAATCACAATATTTTCAGCAGGTAAATCACCAAAGGGACCGTTACGACGAGTTTGTACTTTTTTAATTTTATTAACGACACTCATCCCTTTTTGTACCTGACCAAAGACAGCGTATCCCCAACCTCTTGGAGTAGGTGCAACATGGTTTAGGCTGCTATTATCTGCAACATTTATGAAAAACTGAGCTGTAGCAGAATGGGGATCATTCGTTCTGGCCATAGCGATAGTTCCCGTGGTGTTTTGGATACCATTATCGGCTTCGTTCTTTATAGCTTCACGGGTATCTTTCTTTTGGAGATCAACGGTATATCCTCCACCTTGAATCATAAAACCATCAATCACTCTATGGAAAATCGTTTGATTGTAGAATCCGTCCTTAACATAGGTTAAGAAATTTTCAACGGTTTTAGGTGCTTTATCTTGATAGAGCTTAATTTCAATATTTCCTTGATTTGTTTCCAAGACGACTACAGGCTGGTTAGCCGCGAAAAGAGAACTCGTAAGAAGTAGGAGTAAGAGAGAAATTAGTTTTTTAGAAAACATAGTAGGTCCTTTTTAGACTGAAAGCATTTAAGGCTAGATTATATAGTCTTAAGACTTTAAATATCAAGTAGGACTAACTTAAAGGGAGTTCATAAAAAAAGGCCCCTATTGTGAATCTCTCAATAGGGGCCTTTCTTATAATTCAATAATTATTTTGTTACGAGTTTTAACTCAAGCGCAATTTCATCAGCAATGGCCTTATCTCCTAGATTATCAAAGAAACTTCCAGAACCATATTTGATTCCCCATTTCGTACGATTAATCTTTAGATCTCCAGTAAATGTGTTTCCTTTCTTTGTTAGCGTAACATCAACAGGATTTGTCTTATCTAAGATCTTCATATCGCCTTTCACTTGATACTTATCTTTTCCTGTAGCTTTAACTGAAGTCGCTGTGAAAGTTGCAGTTGGGTACTTACCTACTTTGAAGAAGTCATCGTTCTTAAGATGCCCTTCAAGTTTGTCCTTCCATTCACCTTCTAGGTCTGTTGTGTTGATTGTATTCATATCAACGACAACCTTACCGCCTGTGAGCTTTCCCTCTTTCATTTCAAGGTTTCCACTTTTAAATTTTACATTTCCTAAGTGCTTGCTATCGACAACAGCTTTCTTTCCAACCCATGAAATCATAGATTTAGAAAGATCAAGCTCTGCGGCTTGAAGTGAAAGAGTGGCAACAGCTAAAAGTCCTAAGATCATTTTTTTCATTTTTCCTCCAAATATAAATCTTTTAGTGAGACTAAATTCTTTTTAAAGATATACAAAATTTATGAGATTTGAATCTTTTATGGAATTATGATGGCCTCAAAGAGTATTAATAGAAAGTATTATTTATTGCATTTCTCTATAAAAAAAAATAATCATTCTGAGAAAAACTGATTTAAGAGCCCCTTAAGTTACTGAAAACACATGTTCAAATTATCTTGTTTTAAATACAAGGAGATGATTTAAAAAATTAATCCTTCTTTTTGTATAGCTTTTTTCAATTTAACGAAGTTATCTTCATTCTCTTTTATTCTCTTTTGAGAACTCCCATTTCTATAAACATTTTTCTTCCGTTTTATGATCCCAATGAGTCAGAGGAAATTCACCTCTCCAAGAAAGCTTTGCTGCCTTTAATATTTTTTTTTACTAACCGATAATATAAGTAAGCAATATAAAGAAGGTTGGGAAAATGGGTTTTAATGTAGCTATAAAATTTGAAGAGTATACCGCAGAGTTTTCATTTGATTCTGCTGAAGAGAGAGAAGAGTTTATCCAGGTGACTCGTGAAATGCATCCAGAAATGGAAATCATTTGTACAGAGTCTAAGAAAACTGCTGCTTCTGCTTAATCTAGAGCTTTAAAAGCTAGATTAAATCGATATAATAAGGCCATCGGAAATCTTAATAGAAGGATGGTTATGGCCAAGGCAAAAAAAAACACTCAATCAGAAGTGCTCAACTTATCACTTCCCCTTTACCTCAAAGATCTAAAAGAAATAAAGTCTGTTAAAAAGTTAAAAATTGGTCCAGCAAAAGGTTCTTTAATCATTTGTTCTCCCAAATCTGTAACGGCCTTAAAAAAAGAACTCAAGCCACAACTGCATCCTTATCAACTCAAAAAAATTGAAAATAAAGCGGGTACTTCTCTTATCCTAGAAGGAAAATCTGGACCTATTGGAATTGTCATTCCTGCAGTAGAGGATCTCGAAAATATTGACCATGAAGGACTTATTGATGAGAGTCCTTACGCTTCGACAAGAAATCTAGTAGGAGCCCTTTATCTGAAACTCGAAGCTTATCAACTTGAGTCCCTTCATATTCACGCTCAAGATCTCGATTATGATGAATTTCTTGGCGGCTTACTGGGAATAGAAATGGCCTACTATAGCTTTAAGAAAGGTCCACAGCCCATGAAGCTAACAGCAAGCTATCTTGGTCACCTCCCCCAAGAGGCTTTAAAGGATGTTCTCGATAATGCACGGGCTATTGGACATTCCGTTAATCTCGCTCGCTACTTAGTAGATGTTCCCCCTTCAGAAAAAAGACCCGAAGATTATGCTCATGCCGTTGAAAAACTCTTATCAAAAAAATATGGAATGACTGTAGATATTTGGGACCAAAAGAAACTCGAAAAAGAAAATATGAATTGTATCCTTGCCGTAGGAAGAGGTTCTGCCCAAGAGCCTAGGCTAGTTCATCTTAAGTACCGCCCAAAGTTAACGAAGGCTCAACAACTCGACTCTAAGGGTCCAGTGGCCCTAGTGGGAAAAGGAATTACTTTTGATACCGGAGGTCTGAACTTAAAACCAGGTCAGGCCATGCGTTTAATGAAAAAAGATATGGGTGGGTCGGCAGCCCTTGTCGGACTTGCATACTGGCTAACTGCAACTAAGAGCTCTACTCCATGTGATATTTATTTAAGTATGGCCGAAAACTCAGTAGGCTCTGACTCTTTTAGACCTAGTGATATTCTTACTGCAAGAAATGGCAAGACAATTGAGATTGATAACACAGATGCAGAAGGAAGATTAGTCATGGCCGATGCCCTCTGCTTGGCCACTGAAAGTAAACCTCAATGTGTGATAGATGTAGCAACCCTTACGGGAGCAATTAAAGTTGGATTGGGAACAGATATTGGTGGACTCTTTACCAATAATGACGATCTTGCCTTTATCATGCAAAGCTGCTCTCAAGTATCAGGTGATCTTGTGTGGAGGATGCCCCTTATGCCATCTGGAAGAACCGTTTTAAATGGACCTTTCTCGGATATGGTGAACTCAGCATCAGGATTTGGTGGAGCGATTAGTGCCGCGATGTTTTTAAAAGAATTTATCAATGATACCCCATGGGCGCATCTTGATATTTATGGCTGGAATAATGGTAGTCAGGGAGCTTATAGAACGTCAGGTGGTTCAGGCCAAGCCGTTCAGCTTCTGGCTCAATTCATTTCTCAGCTTTAATCTGCTTATCATTATATAAAGAAATAAGGCCGAAAATTTCGGCCTTTTTTTATTTGCAGATAGAGTCTGATTGGCGCTCATAAGATGGAGTACATTGAGTAATCCACTCTCCTGCTAAGTAATGGGCATATCCATACCACCATATAACTTTATCCTTATCCGTTAAACTTACTTGATCGGGATAAACTTCCGGAGACTCTCCATTTATTGAATAACACCAGCCATAGGCCATCATTTCTTGATCGCTGATAATTTCTAATGCATCCATACCTGTAGCAGTTCCAAGAATAGAATTCATTCCCCTCTCTGATCCTATATACTCAATTTCATAGTAATCAAAGAAACGTACACTAAAACTCCCCACATTATCATTTGATTCCGCATGAAGGGTATCAACAAAAACGGGCTCTCTATCACATGGTCCAATAATTTCAATCTCTGCACCGAGAGCTAGGGAACACTTTATAAGTAGGAGTAATACTAAAAATCTTTTCATAGGGTTGCCTCTTCTTTTTCAATTTTTTTGATAATACGATTCAATGCCGATGCAGTAATTCCCAAATAGCTGGCCAGATGATATTGAGGAACGCGAGAAATAACTTCGGGTTCATATTCACATACTTCCAAATATCGTTCACGTGCATCTTTTAAAAGAAATGCAGACTCTCTTTGAATTTTCTGTAGATAGTTTTTCTCTGCAACTTTTCTAACGAGTCTCTCCCAACATATATGACGAGAGAAGAAACTTTCAAATTCTTCCCATTTAATAACGAGCAAATCACATTCTTCCATGGCCTGGATAGAATAGGTCGACGGCTTCTTTCTCAATAATGAGGGATAGCCACCCATTAGCTCATTTTCAAATACAAATGAGTGATTAAATTCATGCTCATCCTTATCCACATAGAATTGCCGACAATAACCCGTTATAAGAAAACCAATTTCTGTGGCCACTTGACCCGATTCTAAAAAGAACTCCCCCTTACTTATTTTTCTTTCTTCTAAGCGCGGAAGGAGATCGTCCCACTGATCTTTAGGAATTTCAGCCCAGTCCTGAATCGTTTTTAGCAGGAGCTCATTTTTAATCATTATATCTACCGTTACTCAACAAAATTAATTAACAACACTATCTATTTAAAATTTGGCCCACTTTACGCAATACAGAGGTCCTAGTCAAAAAAAACTGTATTTTTCAGCACGGTCGTTCCTCTATTATTTCCCTTTGGCAAGTCATTTTTTTTGAAAATTATTTTAAGAGGAGACAAACTGCAGAAATAGAGATAAATATGAGCCCATGTCAAAAGGTAAAGAAACTAGAGAAACTATATTAAGGGCTGCATTGGACTTTGCCTCCAAGCTTGGATTTGAATCTTTAAGTATTGGGGAATTAGCAAAGCGTGTGGGAATGAGTAAATCCGGACTCTTTGGACACTTTAATTCTAAAGAAAAGCTCCAAATGATGGTCATCGACTATGCCGCCGATAACTTCACTGAGCATGTTTTCATACCGGCCATTTCTAAGGAAAGAGGAATACCTCGAATTCTGGCCATTGTAGAAACATGGCATCGCTGGTCAAGTCGATACTTTACTGGTGGTTGCCCTCTTGTAGCCGCAGCTTTTGAATATGACGATCGTCCTGGTGCAGTTAGAGATCACTTAACAGAACACCAAAAAACCATGCTTAACTCATTTGAGAAAGCTGCTCAAATAGCTGTTGATGAAGGTCAATTTGACAAAGATCTCGACTGCAATGCTTTCGCCTTTGAATTCCTCTCTCTTATGCTGGGCTATCATCTCTATTCGAGACTTCTCCAAGATGATGATGCTAAATTCAGACATTTAGAAGCAGTTGATTCACTCATTGAAAGATCTAAGGCCAAAGACTACAAAGAGACTTCTCATCAATAGTGTTTACGTTTCTTAGAGATTCGATCCAAAAACATTTCCTTAAAGCTGACATTCAAGCCAGCGCTTTTGATTCTTTTTATCAACAGCTACTCGAAAGTAGCTACCCTCAACACTCAAAAGAAGTTCAAGGTCATTCACTGCCTTGCTATAACCTTCTAAGTCCTAATGAGTCCAAGCAATTAGCCAATTATCTTCAAGGTCTTGATGGACCCTTATTAGACTATGGTTGTGGACTAAGTTTTATAAGTCCTTTCTTAGAAAAAACAGTTACTCTCCATGGGCTCGATTTTTCTCAGTTTGCTATAAAGTATAATAGAGAGAACTTTCCCAATCATAATTTTAAAGCCTACCATTTAAATCTCTTGCCTCAACTTAAACCATACAAATCTATATTGATCACCGATTCACTCTATCACTTCGATCATCCGCTCAAACCTATCTCAAAGATAATTTCGTCAGGATCTGAATCTCTCTATTGGTGCCATAACTTTAAAGATAAGAATCTTTCTTTAATTGAAGATATCAAATTAAATAAAGAATCTTATTTCCCTTCCCATACAACTGAATTAACGGATTTTACCCAAGACTTCTCTACTTTAGTCACTCAATGGTTAGATATTCTAAACAGTCAGCATGTCCAAGAAGAAAGGAAGATTTATCCTTTGATCTGGGATACACTAGAAAAGGAGATGAAAGCTCATAAAGCAGCTTTGTCTCAAAAGAGAATAAAACGTTATCATCTTAAATTTAACCGAATTTAGCTTATGAAAAAATTAATTGCATACGTATTCATCATTCAAATATTAATGATCTTAAATTCATGTCAGCAAAAAGAAGAAGGATTCTTTTTAAAAAAGAGTGTCATAAAGAAAATCTACCCTGCTATCGTAGAAGTCGTTATTCCAAAGAATGAAGATAAGAATATCGTCTACCAAAGACCTCTCCCCTTCGACCAATTAGATTATAAGCAAAGAAATGATAAGTTCTATGCTATTGGTACGGCGTTTTTCATAGGTCCTAAACGACTTATTTCTGCTGCTCATGTCATCCCTACAGACAACTACAGTACTTATAAAGAATATAAAATTAGAACCAGTACTGGCGAGGTTTATGAAATTGATAAAATTTATCGCTACTCAACCTATCGTGACCTTATTGAATTTGAACTTAAAGATTATCCGAAAGAGATTCAGCCTTTAAAGATCCAACCTAAGGTTGAGATTGGAGATATGGTTTATGCGGTAGGAAATGCTGGTGGAGAAGGTATCTCGACAAGAGGTGGCCAAGTCTCAACTTTCACCCCAGAACCAGTAGCCGGTCAATGGGATTATATTCGTTTTAGTTCACCTGCTTCTCCAGGTAATTCAGGAGGTCCACTGGTTAATTATAAAGGAGAGGTTGTCGGTATTATTGTCATGAAGAATAATTCTGAAAATTTAAATTTTGCCCTCCCCGTAACAGAGATTGAAAAAGTTTCTTTAAAAGAAGCTAACTTCTTATCTCGAAAGCTAAGAGTTCAAGATGGCATGCAAGTTCTTACAAAAGACTGGAAATTTACGACTCCTCTCCCCAGTGATTTACAAGGACTACGCCAAAAGGCAATTCCTCATAAGGACGAATTCTATGCGACCTTAATTGCGGACTTCAAAGAGCAATTCTATCCCCTACTCTTTCCCCATAATCCACGTTTTAGAGACTCTCTCCTTTATCAGTCCCTCTTCTCTAGAATGTCACGACTCGATAAAGATCAGGCCCTTTTGGAATGGACTTTAAACCCCATACCGTTAAAGAAGATTGTCGTTTCAAAAGAAAATATTCTCTATCACGCTAAGGGAGAAATTTTTGAAAATCTCATTCTCTTTTTAACTGGTCCAAAAGAAACTCCACAAGATCTCTTACAACAACCACGAACTCTTCTCAACCGTGCACTCAAAGCTTCTGGTGCTAATCGCTATATGGCGGGTCAACGAATCCCCATCGAAGATCACGGTAGTCCTAATCACAGTTTTCAATGGAAGGATCGACTTGGAAGAGTTTGGTATACATCTCAATGGGAAGTTCTCTATAGTGACTCACTTATTTCGACTCATTGTAGTCCTACACCCGAAGGGGTTTACTGCCTCTTAGATCATACAAGTTCTGAACAAAAATTTAACGGTCATATGCACTTTGTAAAAGAGAATATTCTAGAAATTAATCTCTCTTATAGAGGAAATCTTGAGCAGTGGAAGAACTTTCTGGCCAAAGAAAATAGGAATATTATACCTGAGGTTCTTCAAGGAGTTGAGCTCACGCAAAAGAAGAATCTCATTCATCTCAGTTTTCCTAAAGGTCCAAAGCTTCGTCTTAATCAAGATGAAAGTTCTTCTGAACATTTTAGATTAACCACCCTTGTTTCTTATGATCCGAGCGCTCCTCTCCAATCTGACTTACAAGGAATAGAGGTTCTCTTTAATAAGAATTCTCCTGAGGGATTTACCCTGTATCAATCCTATGAAGCAGCAGAGATGGCACCGGATGATGTTATCGAAAGATGGAATAATATCAAGGCCAAAGAAGGACTCTTCAATCAAGAGGTTCATCTTGATGGAGATCAGAATGTAATATTCTTACAGCTCAATAAAGGAGAGCAAGAAAGTGTCATTACATCCATTGACCAAGAAGGCGTAAAAAGTAAGGAAGTCGAAAAATTGTGGCTCATGTCCTGCTTTTCTCCCTCTACAGAGAGAAAATCTCTTTTAAAGACACGCTGCCAAAAGCAGAGAAAAAGCATTACTTTACAATGATATTAAAGACTTAAAGTCTTTGACATGGTGTTGCGATAGAGATAAATTACGCCCATGAACAACAGGTTATTTATCATTTTCATCGGGCTCATTTACGCTCAGGCAGCTTTCTCTCAAGCTTATGCCCCCTTGCCTGTGACTCCTTCAGAGAAGAAATTTGTTCAATACTTAAAAGATACTGCAGATATTCGTTTTCAAGACGGACTCCCCCAAGAGCCATGGATCCAATGCGACGATACCATTCAAAAGAGAACCTTCTTTTCTGCATCTCTTTATCAGTTCACCAGTGCAACCGATGTAAACTCCAATATCCAATCTTGGATGGCCTCTTTTCTAGACTATGCTTATTGGGGAAGAGTTCAGAGTGCCTTTTGTAAATATGATATCAATCATTTCAATGAATGTTTTGCTAATGGAAGCTTCATCGTGCACTTTCGTCAAAAAAGAATCATTAGTTTTCGTGAAGAAGGCAGACGCCAATACTGTGAAAATCAAAACGACGAAGAGTAGGACTAAGACTAAGGACAAAATGGTGCTTGAGGATCTTGAGCACAGAGATATTCTTCCATCTTTTGATTCTTTCTCTTAACTTCATCCAACTCATTTCGAATTGCTTCATTCTCATCTTTCAATGAAGCTATCTCCCTCTTATTGGAATCTAGCTGCTCATCGTGTCCCATCCACTTACGATAGAGTTCCTTAATCGATTCTATCAAAGGCCCAATCAGTCCTGAATAGTTCACAGATAGAAAACCTGTCTCTTTATTTTCATAAACCGCTTCTGGGAATTGTTCCTGCACATCTTGGGCAATGACCCCAATTTGACGATGCTTATCTTTTAAATGGTCCTTCCAATGATAAGTTACCCCATTCAATTGATTCACTTTTTCCAAAGGTTTCTCAATACTAGCAATATCTCTTTTCAATCTTCTATCCGAGGTATGAACGGTGGAACCACTAACTGCGATATTTCCATAGACATCTAGCTTCTCTGCTGGACTCGTGGTTCCAATTCCAACATTCCCCGCAAAATAAGCTCCCTTTGCAGCAATGGCCCCTGTTGGAGTTGTATAATCTCTAACTCTTGCCGAATCAGCTTCAAAGATAAATACACCTGCTGAACCTAAATAAGTTGTATCATCATAAGCAATATAGTCATTATTGCCATCTGTAGCACCATCATTAGAGAACCATATATCTTTACCTTGAACATAGAGATCCCCATTAACATGTAAGGTTTCAATAGGGCTCGAGGTTCCAATTCCAACCATTCCATCATCTGACAAAACAAGATTCTGTCCCCACGTGGCTCCAGAGTCATCTCTTCTCATTATTTTAAGCTGGCCATTATCGTGATGCTCAAACATCCAAAAGTCGTTGGGATCAATGGCATCACTAGCATTATACATTCTAAATTGAGTTAATTCTGTACCCTTTAGATAGAAGTCTCCTCCCTCTACGGTTAGCATTTCTTCAGGAGTTTGCGTTCCAATCCCAACATGCCCATTCGCCGTGTTTAAGGTTATTGACTCTGGATAATCAGTCCCTCCGTAGCGCCGTCCTATCGAAAATGTATTTCCAGAATTTAACCCATCGATGAAACCCAACTTGGTTCCCACATTTCCTCCATCTTGAAGGAGATGAATACCAGGATTCTCATCTTCATTTACATTATCTGTATCAGCATTGATCACGAAGATTGTCTCTCCAATTCCTGCAATCTCTAACAATTCAGATGGACTATCAGTTCCGATCCCTACATTTCCAGATTCATCAATCCTCATTGCTTCACTTAGGGTATTTGCAGTGGTCGTAGAAAAAACAAGCTCTCCAGCTCTTCCAGCATTACTTCCATTAATCAGATAAGAATGAATGGAAGCGATGGGAGAATCACTGGTATCTTGATTATGTCCAAACTCAATCGTACTTCCACTTCCTAAGACAGGGTCTTTATTTTCTAAATTCATAACCGGGTTTTCTTGAGACACGTGAATGGATGATGTAGGATTTAATTGATCGATTCCAATACGTGAACCCTCTTTATTTGCAAAAATAGTAAAAGACTCCTGCGTACTTGCATCAGCACCACCACCAGTCTCAAGATCTGTATTCTCTAGAATATATTTAATTTTCGAAGTGTGTTCATCGTTAGAGTATTTGTAGGTTACTGTACCATCTTCAACCGTTGTTTCTATATATTGATCATTTGTCGTCGGTGTTCGAGTCAATTTAAAGGGACTAGAGCCATCTCCTGTATTAAATATTGTACTTCCATTCACATGCAGTAGAGCACCAGGAGTGATTGTTCCAATACCTACGTTGCCTGTTGTATCTTCAATAACGAGTCTATCTCCAATTCCACTTTCTGCAATTTTAAAATAGTCATTAGCCAGATCGTAGCCAAAATTCCATTTAGCTGCGCCGGCTTCAGAAAAATTGAAGTTAGGATTCTGTGTACTAATGGCATTAATAACTAAACCAAAGCTATCTCCAGAGTCTTGACTTATTTCAATATTTCCACTTGGGTTAGTTGTTCCAATACCAAGTTTTCCAGTTTCCGTAATTCGGACTTTTTCATCACCACCTGTAGAAGCAGCTAGAATATTTGCAGCGGGGCTATACCAACCTGTATCTTCATCACCTGAAAAACTAAATGTTGGATTAGTAGCTGTTCCATTTGCAGATGAAAGAGATGCTCCTCCAGAATTTGCAGAAACTAGCCCTGAAGAACTAAAATCAAAAATACGAGACCCTCCACTACTCACTTCAATGGTATCAGCACTAGAAGAGTAGAATCCCGTATCTGTATCTGAACTAAAAGTATAAGAAGGAGCTGCGGCACTTCCTCCATTGGCAGAAATCGTAGAGCTTGATATAGGCCCATCAAAACCAGTGGCCTTAACCGTTCCATTGACCTCTAATTTAGTGGTTGGATTGGGAACTCCAATCCCCACATTACCGGAACCAAGAAAGGAAACTTGAGGAGTCGTTGTTCCACTTGGATAGAATTGAAACGATCGACTAGTTCCAGAATTATAACCGTGAAGAACATTCCCCGTTCCTGAAGGGCTAAATAGAAAATTTGCTCCATCATATCGAAGAGAAATTGAATTCGTACCGTCACCCACACGAATATGTCCATCTGAACCAGAACCTACGACATCTAATTTAGCAGCAGGAGAATTCGTTCCAATTCCTACATTTCCCGTTCCATCATCAGCAATTATTTTCTTTATATCAGCTGCGACAAGTCCAGTTGGAACTGTAGTGGTAACAGAGCTAGGATCATAGGCGTTCACTACAGTATTTCTCAAATGGTTAATCATGAGACCATGATTTTGATTATAATCTGCAACTAAGGCCCAAACCTCATATTCATAAGGACTCAGCTTCTTATAATAAAGTTCAATTTGATCACTCGTCTTATCAACATTCAGATGATAGGCCTGTATAGAAAGCTCATCTTCTCTTTCTCCAACTTGAAGAAAGACCATGCCTCGCTCTCTATTTCCGTAATCACCCGTACCTGAGATGATAGCAGAAACACCTGCTCCACTGGTACTCGAAACACCATCAAGAGTGAAGAGTTTCCAATATCTTCTCGTTCCGCCAGAGCTTCCCACAGAGAGTCCTCTGAAAATTAACCCTCCATCGACATCCAAAGTTGCTTCAGGATTACTCACCCCGACTCCAATATTTCCTGCATCATCAATTCTTATTCTCTCTACTCCACCAGTGGTTGCGGCCAAGGTGTTGGCCGCTGGAGAGAACCATCCGGTATCTTCGTCGCCTGAAAAACTAAAGGTTGGATCTGAAGCAGAAGAGCTGCTTGTTCTTAGAACACCACCGCCTGCACTTGTAGAGGCAATAGAAGTTGAAGTCATATCAAAAATATTAGTGCCCCCCACGGTTACCTCAATGGTATCCGCACTACCTGAATAGAATCCTGTATCCGTATCTGATGAAAAGGTATAAGAAGGACTGGAGGCCGTTCCACTTGCCACACTTGTCGTAGAGCTTGTTAGGGGGCCATCAAATCCATTTGCGGTGATGATTCCATTAACATCTAAGAGACTAGAGGGATTTGTAGTTCCGATTCCGATATTCTTATTTGATTTAATCGTCATGGCAATGTCAGAAGCAAGATCAATACTTCCCGTATCATTGGCACCATCATTTAAAATATGAAGATCACCTCTTCCTCCACTGGTTGTATTCTCAAAAATAATCCCCGATTTAAATCTAATATTTGAACCATCCCCAGCAACTTTAAAACGAAGCCCAGTTCCTGTTCCCGTAGTCGTACTTAGACTTGTGAGATCAAGTGCAGAAGAGAAACTTCCAACATTGGTTTCAATGATACTGAGAGGTGAATAAGGATTAATGGTTCCGATTCCGACATTTCCAGAATTATAATAAATATCAGAAGCATTGGTCGTCCATTGAGATTGATTCACCCCACCCACTTGGTTATCCACATAAGTCTTCACTGCATTTTGCGAGGGCACTTTATTGGCATCGGTTCCTAACGCCACCGTTTGATCAAGATAGCTCAGAGGCATTTGTTGAATATTATCAACATTACCTAGTCCCACATCAGAATTCGTGGCTCCTGTTTTATCAATCTTACTCCAGGAAATAGCCGCACTGGCATTGATCTTGGCATTGGTAATCCCGCCATCCTTTAATTGAAGAGCATCCGTGGCCACTTCAATCGTACTATTATCCACTTGAACATCGATAGTTCCCGTTGTGGTATACGGTCCATCACTAAGAGCAGCTCCCCCAGTAATAGACGTTACGCTTCCCATTCCTGAAGTGGCATTATCCACATAAGTCTTTACTGCATTTTGAGAAGGAACTTTATTCGCATCCGTTCCTAGCGTTGCGGCTTGGTCGAGATAGCTTAGAGGCATCTGTTGAATATTATCTACATTTCCAAGTCCCACATCAGAATTGGTGGCGCCAGTTTTATCGATCTTACTCCAAGCAATCGCTGCACTTCCTGAAACGTCAGCATCGACGATCGCGCCATCAGCAATTTCAGTGGAAGAGACAGAACCGGCTCCCCCACCCGAGAGATCATCGCCTACCACCCACTGGCTTCCATCATATTTTAAAATTTTTCCTGCACTAGGAGCTATGGTGGTTAAATCCACATCGGAGATATCCCCAATAGAAGAAGTACTCTTATCAATTTGCGCCCAAGTGTAATCCCCTGTGGTGGGAACAATCCCACCCGTTCTTCCGTTAAAGCTTGTCACATCAGATGAGTTACTAATTTGATCCCAAGTCGCTGTAACATCGTTATAAACAATCCAGTCTCCTTGAGACCACGAACGAGAGTTACCGTCACCTGGATCAGAAACCCCATCGTTGGAAACAATATAGTACTCGCCCCCAACTGCTGAAGGATTGGGATTTCCTCCAACGGAAGCATCCCATGTTCCGGCATAAGTGAGAGCATCTAAATCAGCGGCCACCCACGAAGACCCATTCCATCTTAAAAGCTGACCCGTAAGCGCTCCCATGGAAGAAAGCTTAACAGAAGTAATCGCTCCATCAGCAATCTTCGCCGTTGTCACTTGATCATCTCCAATCTTAGCGGTGCTCACGGAAGAATCTGGAAGATTAAAGGTCACTTCGATGACGGCCGCTCCATAAGCGTCTTCTAGAGTTAGGGTCATCAACGTATTTAGAGCGAGGGCAACTTTCGAAGAAGAGCTTAAAATCAGCTTAGTTGCACTTTTTGAAACTATGGATAAAAGAGAATCACTTCCCGATTGAGTGATTTTCACTTTTGTTACACCATCGAGGTCAGTTCCCGTGATGACGATTTCGTCATTCACAAGTTTAACCTGATCCACACTCGCGCGTACTGAGCGATTGCGATCTCTCGCCTCTTGATCTTTAGAAGAAAGATTCAAAGAGACCTTACCTTTATCACTGGGAAGAAGGCAGGAGCTGAGCGCACAGAATAGAAATATAAGAGTTAGAAATCTTTTCGTCATAAATCCTAGGTAAACGATATCACTAGACTTATCGGCATCTTAAAAGATCAATGAAAGCAGTAACTTAAGTGGATGAACAAAGGGGCAATATCTTCCAAAATGCCCTAGAAATAGGGCATATCTGGCCAATAATTTGAATACTTTATACTTTTTGAAATTAATATTTATTTACTTATTTCTAAACAAGATCTCTCCCAAAAGATCGAAAGCTTTCCTTTGGTTCCATCCCCACTCTTCGGTTAAACTAGTCTTAATGAATTTTAAAAACCAGTTCTGCCCTAAGCCTTTCGAATATTTAGATATCCACTATGTTGATGGAGAATTTAGGGCCTATATGTGTTGCCCTACTTGGCTCCCTGTAAATCTTGGGGATATAGAAAAAGTCGGTTTTAAAAATCTATGGAATGGAGAGATCGCAAAGGAGATAAGAAAGAGTATTCTCAATGAATCCTTTCTCTATTGTAGTGAAGAGCTTTGCCCAGAGATCCAATCTCAAAATCTCCATGATAAGAATTTCCTCTACAAGAAGGATTACCTCGATTACTTAAGTTACACGCAAGGAGAAGTTCCCCATGGCCCTAAGATCTTATACTTTAGTGAAGATCGAAGCTGTAATTTGAAATGCCCGAGTTGTAGAAAAGATTATATTTCCCTGTCGGAAGAAGATGTTGATCATTTGATTTCCGTACGAGAGGGATTTATGCCAGAGCTCATGAGAGATGTGGAATCTTTGAATATTTGTTCAAGTGGAGATCCTTTTGCCTCACAAATTTATCGAAAATTTCTTTTTGAATTAGAGGGAAGAAAATATCCCTCCCTTAAAATTAATTTAAATACAAATGGTGTTCTTCTTACTTCTCATGTTTTTGAAAAAATGAATAAAGTACATGCCAATCTTGGTTCAATCTTCATTAGTCTTGATGCTGCAACAGAAGCGACTTACAACAAAGTGAGAGTCGGAGGAAATTGGGATAAAGTGATCCAAAATATTCGAGACCTTGTTCAAGCAAAGAAGCGAGGAATCATCGATCATCTTCAACTGGACTTTGTGGTTCAAGATAATAATTTTCACGAAATGCCTCAGTTTGTTAAATTGGGTAAAGAGCTAGGTGTTGATCAGGTATATTTTCAAAGAATATCCAACTGGGGAACATACTCTCGCGAAGAATTTAAAAGAAAAGATATGGCCCATCCCCAACACGCTCAATACAAACGCTTCTTAGAAGTTTGCCGTCATCCCCTCATGAGAAATGGTCTGATTAAGAAAGGAAATATTCAAAGGTTTATACCAAAGTCTAATCGAGACAAGGCCATTGAATTCATCAAAGACTTCAGTTGGTTAAGAAGAACGAGAACGAAGCTCAAAAAAATTTTAAATTAAGTCCTTATTCATCTGATCCACTTTCTCTTTAAGTGAATCCTTATAATTCTTTAATTTCTCTTGGAGTTGAGAATTTCCTGTGGCCAAAATTTTAACCATAAAAAGCCCCCCGTTATAAGCACCATTTACGGCCATAGTGGCAACAGGCACTCCCTTTGGCATTTGAGCTATAGATAATAAGGAATCCCATCCATCAAGTGAGTTACTGGACTTAACTGGAACACCGATCACAGGAAGTGTCGTTGCACTGGCCACCATTCCCGGAAGATGGGCAGCACCACCGGCTCCTGCAATAATCCCTTGAAAGCCATTATCTAGAGCTTTTTGGGCAAATTCAATCATGGCCTCAGGTGTTCGATGAGCACTAATCACTTTCACCATATGAGGAATATCAAATTCGTTAAGAGCATCGATTGCTCCTTGCATAACCTTTAGATCACTTGAAGACCCCATGATAATAGCAACTTTCATTTTTTCATTCCTTGTACTCTTATTTTATTCTTATTCCATTCATATCTTTTAATAAGATTTTTTAAAGAAGAGTCTATCAATGTAATATGACCCATCTTTCTTCCCTCACGACATTCTTTCTTTCCATAGTTATGGATATAGAGTTGATCTTCAGCAAGGGCTTCCCCTATTCCTAGCCATTGAGCTTCTCCTTCACCTTCACCAATAATATTAAAAGTTAGAGAAAAGTCCGAACTACGTTTGCGATCGACGCTACCTAGGGGAAGACCTAGGACGGCCCTTAAATGATTCTCAAACTGAGATGACCTACAAGATTCGATGGTGTGGTGACCTGAATTATGAGGTCGAGGTGCCAGTTCATTAATGAGAAGATCTCCCTTCTTATCTATAAACATTTCCACAGCGAGAACGCCAACCATATCAATTTTTTCAGCAATCTCTTGGGCAAGACTCATGGCCTGGTCTTGAATACGACGATCCACTTGAGCCGGGTACAGAGTATAAGAAATGAGATTTAATTCAGGATCAAAAACCATCTCCGTAGGAAGATATGTCTTAGTCTCTCCCGAAAACCCCCTTACAACAATGACTGATAACTCTTTTTCAATCTCAACGGCTTCTTCCCACAAGACATTTTTCTTAAATACTTCAGTAATGTCTTGGAAGTTTCCTTTCCAGGCACAGACCCCTTTTCCATCATATCCACCAGTAGGTGCTTTAAGAAAACCGTGAGGTGTATCTTTGTCTAGTTCTTCAAGTAATTGATAAGAAGATGTCGGAATATTATTTCTTTTGAAAAATTCCTTCTGCAGAAATTTATTTTGAATGATCTCAAGAACACTTGAATGGGGAGCTGTTAAAACACCCTTCTCTTCAAGTCTTTTCATCCCTTCTATGGAGACCGCTTCTAAATCTAAGGTGATGACATCACACTGTCCCAGCTGAGTCACCATATCATCAGGACTACGAAAAGATCCCTCTGATTCAGGACTTTGTCGGTTAAATCGCAAGGCCACGCAATCTTTTTGATCTAAAATTTGGACATCAATATCCCAGTCCAAACAAGTAGGAAGCATCATACGAGCAAGCTGCCCGCCACCAAGTATACCTAGTTTCTTATGCATAGGTTTTCCCGTTAAAATAAAGGATGACTTAGCTTAACAAATGTTTTTTTCGATGGAAATAGAAACTAATTCTGAACTTGGCAAAGCTTTACAAATTGCCCTTGTCTATTCTTTTGACCGGAGCAATGGGCGGTACGCACAAAGAACTTCACCTCAGTACCATTGGCCTTATAATTAGACCCATATAGAGAAAGCTGAAGCGCTAACTTGAAAGCATCTTTATTATAGAGAACTCCGAAGTCACCCTTTCTATTTTTGAAAGTACAACTTCCCTCTTCACTCATCTCTCCGTTAGCAATATCCAAAGTGCATCTTATTTGACTTAGAGAAACCATACATTTTTGATCATTAGAGCAAAGGACTCTCATCCCTGACTTATAATTACCCATGATAAGAGTATCAAAGAGATCTTTTTTTACCCCTTTGGTGGACACAGTCGCCCAAGTAGATGAAATCGAAAAAAAGAGAGTTATGAGTAGAGTGATCATGCTGAATCTTTTTAACACTTAGAAGTTCCTTTGCAGAAAATCGTTTCTCTACTTTTATAATGGGCCATAAATTTTGGGTAGCTGACAGTAAATTTTACTAATATCACTGCACATGCCTAAAACTTTTACACTATCGTTCCCACCGACTTATCCAATTGCCTGAAATCACATCAAAAAAGATGGCAACAATCCTGCAAACTATAAGTCAGAGGTTATGAATGATTAAAAAAATGACATATATACTAATTTCCCTAATAGGCGCACTAAGCCTTTCTTCTTGTGGCGTACCTCTACCGCTACAAAGTGACCTTATGATCCGTGGAGAAAATGCAGTAAGACAATTCTCTACCACAGACAGTGCCTTCACTTCCTATGTTGAAGAATTTGAGCAATTGGGAAAAACCATAAATCAAGATGTTAAATTTGAAGTAGGCGATATCCCTATTAATTTTGGGAATATCAAAAATGAGAGCTATCAAGGGGTGTGCTACACCTATACGGATGGAACAAGAGAAGTCATTATCAGAAAATCTTGGTGGGACAACCATACTGATGACTACAGAAGATCTCTAATCTTTCATGAACTAGGACATTGTCGTCTCGATCGCGACCACCTGGATGAAACCCACGAGGTCAATGGCGAAGTTATGAAGATTTCCATGATGAACTCTGTTATCATACGACCTAGAGACTATACTCGTTATACAAATCCTTATCACAATGAGCTATTCACAAAGAGCACCGTTAGCCTCTTTGAAGCATGGACAAGTGATCAAAATGAAGAAGAAGATGATGAGTCTTCTCAAGGTGAAGAGGCCGAACACAGTCATGACTAACACATCCGAATGCCCCTTTCGTTTAGATAATCTCCCCCTAACTTATAGCTATATTCCCGCTGTGAATAAAGGGATGACGGATGGCTCAAAATGGATGCTCCTTCTTCACGGTCGTGGAGACAATAAAAGCTCCTACGAAGTCCTCGCGAAAGAAATCAACGTGACAGGCGTAAACTTCTTGGCACTCAATGCTCCCTTTCCTATGCCCATGGGCTTTATGGAAGGATACTCTTGGTATGACGAACACTTTGATCCTCAAGAGATTCCCTATAGAAAGTCTATTGAACTTCTTATTCAGACTATTGAAACCCTCTATTCCCAAGGACTTCACTGCAGCGATCTCTTTATTTTAGGATTCTCTCAGGGAGGACGAATGGCGATCGATCTTCTTCACCACTTAGAAACTCCAATTGCAGGGGCCATGGCGCTAAGTCCACGCATGAGCTCTTTTCACAACTATATAAATCCTTCTCAAGCACTTACGAAAACCCCTATTTTTAGTGCTCATGGGGCACTTGATCCCATTATTCCTTACAGCGAAACCAAGGCCGAAATACAGAGAATGAGAGAAGTGAATCCCCAAATTGAATTTCAAACTTATGAAATAGGTCATGAAATAGATATTATGGAGATCATCGATTTAAGAAATTGGCTCAACGAGCTGATTTAAGACCAAATTCCCCCAAAAGACATAAATAACTACTCAAAAGCATTGTTTTTAGGCATAATTTTTCTATGACTAAAGTAAAAGAATTCTATTCTCTTAAGACTAGGTCCATTCTTCTTGGCCTTCTCTTTGTAACCCTCACCCTTGCAGATCAGTGGTCCAAGATTTGGGCCGTTGAAGCCCTCAAAGGAAAAATGCCACGATTCTATCTTATGGGCACTTTTCAGCTGCGCTATGCTGAAAATACCGGAGCCTGGGGAAATCTCGGTGGTGACTGGGCTGAGCCTTGGCGCTCTATCTTTCTAATAGGACTTCCTATCCTCATCATTATTGGCTTTACTGGCTTTTACCTACTCTACAAGCATACTTCTAAATTAGAATCTTGGGCCTATGCCCTTATCATTACAGGTGGAGTAGGAAATTTGATCGATCGCGTTCGCTACAACTATGTCGTAGACTTCCTTTATATGGGAATCAAAGAAAGGATCAATCTTGGCTTTATGCAAATCCCTCTGGAAACCAATATTTTCAATATTGCGGATGTTGTGATTATGAGTGGAGCCTTTCTCATCATCATTAAAGTCATCAAAGAGAAATTCGAGAAAACTGACCCCTCTAATTGGAGTTGATTTCTCTCGGACATCTTTCTATCTTCCATAAAAGCGAGGACTTAATTTCTGCTCAAGAGGTCTGTATATTAATGAGCTCTCCTGGGTCAGCCCTCGCTCCATTCAAACAGCTAACCTATTAATATTTAATGATATTCTGAGTGCATGAGAAGACCAACACCATTTAAAGGGGTCAGTTTGTTACTTTTTTACTTGGGATATTGATGTTTTTTCGAATTTCTATAGATTACTCGAAATTCATTTATAAATGGGGGTTTATATGAAATTAGCATTGGGGACGATGATTCTCGTCTTATTTTCGATCCATACTCAAGCTGAAGAAACAAAGCTCTGTGTAGCCACGAAGAATAATCAAATTGGTTACGCAAGTGCAATGAACTATCAAGTAGGTTGCCTAAATAGTGTGATTGAAACTGAAAGTATCGTTACCAGCTTTCTCTTTCCTCTTCCCTACAACTGGGGAAAGAAGGCCCGTAAAATTCTTGATCAGCAAATGGACGTATTTGGTAGAGAGAGAGTCGGATTTATGGATGCAGGATTAGAAGATGATATTTTGATTTATGATGAAAAGGGAACGGCAGAAAAAGTTGAAAATTTCTGTACGGCGAATAAGTTCAATTATAAAAAAATTGGAATCAATCAAGATCAGATTGTCTTTGATATTGCATTAAATTGTGGTGACCAATCTATCATCAATGAGCATATTCAAGGTATATCCGACGAAGAGCTTAAAACTTATATGAAAGACATTGGTTATGAGTTTGCTGTTGAGGCTAAGATCTCTAATCGTGGTGTATTCGGGACAGGTCTAAACAAGAGTTACTACTCTTTCTCATCCCTATCTTTGTTTAAAAAATAGTCTTTTAGACGCTAGAAAGATCATTTTGGTCTTTCTAGTGTCCAAAATATTTACGGCCTGTAAAAACTTCACCCAATCCCACTTTCCTAAGTCACTAAATTTACGTTCAGCTTTCTGGCATCCTTTTTGTATCTTAATTAGTGAGAGAATCTAAGAGAGATTGAGAGGAAATTATGAAATACGAAATTGTTCAAGCATCAAATGTGGCCAAGAGAGCGATGAGAAAAGTTAATAAGAAGCAGGCCGATCGCGAACAACTCATGAAGCAAAAAAAGTATGCCATGAGACAGTATCGTAAAATGATCAATGCTAAGAAGAAAGCATCTGAAGCTCGCCTTGATCAAGACTATTCTAAATATATTGAATGGGCGATTCTCGCTACTATTGCTTTGGCCGTCTTAAGTGTAAGTCATCCTCAAGTAGGTATTCTAGCGATTATTTTTGCCATTTTAATTGTAGCCGCCATTATGGATACAAAAATAAAGGCCATGGCCAATAAGCATGAAAAAGAAATGGCCATGAAAGAAGAGAAACTAGAAAAGGCCTTACGTATGGTACAAAACGAAAATAGAGCTCAAGCAATCGAAGTAAAACCCGCTTCTATTCTTGAGAAGACTGTACATCGCTTAAAACTTGCCAGTCATAAAGTATCACAAAACGATCAAAGCTTTACTGAGTTTCCTTACCGGAATATCCAATAGGAAAAAGCTTTAAAGTTTTATAATCATGGGCCTTAACTTCTTTAAGGTCCATCCATTGTTCTCGATACTGTCCATTTAAGAAAAGATCGACTTGATCATCATAAAATGGACTATTAACGTGACCAACATTACCCGTTGGCAATATCCCAAATGAAAGTTCTGGTTTTTTAAAGTCGATAAGTCTTCTTACACTTGGACCTAGCTTTACCGCGAAAGAGTCTTCATAACGAGCAGTACTCATATTATCAACTTGAAAGTAACCCCCACCTGCTTCATAGGGTCCGAGATTAAAAATATAATTAAGAGGTTTTACTTTTCCTAAGGGATGAGCATACTCGACGGTATGTAACTCCCCCCAACGCCAATTTTGAAAGTCTTTTCCCAATCTCTTTTCTAAAACAGAGATTGCTTTTCTATAGGCTTGATTAATAATATCGCCTCGGCTTTCTTTATTATTTTCTGTTTTAATATTATCCCAAAAAATATTTCTCTCATCTTTGAGAAAACTCTTAAAAAAATTCCAGAAGTCTGCAACTTTGTTATAAGCAATAAAACGTTCAGGACCTAGCTCATCCTCAAGGGCATACTTACCAATATAATGAGTCCACATATGATAGAGAGCACTACCAAAACTTGATTTCTTACTCTCTCCATTCCAATTCTTAAACTTCTGAAGAATATCTCTATCTCTTTGAGTATAGAAAGTGGAATCTACTTTTATATGAGAAAGAAGAATATCTCTCATCCATGTTCCGGTAACAACATGTTGATCGAATTGAATGGCCTTCAATTCTTTTAAAGTCCACTTATCTTGTCTATCCAATAATTGAGAAATCCTCTCATACCGTTCTGATGGCTGCCAATAACCATCAATAGGTAATTTCCCTTTATATTCAGGTCTATAATTTGTTGTGACTATATAACCTCTATCGGGATTAATGAGACCTGGATTTTCTTCAATCGTAAAATACCTTTCATACTCAAAGAGTCCATTGTCACCTCTTAGAATTTGATTTCCTCTAAAGCCTTTTCTATAAGGAATTTTTCCCATTACTTTCCAAGCAATATTTCCTTTTGTATCGACCCAGCTTATATTCAGCCCAGGAGTGGCTCCATACTTAAGGGCTTCATTAAGATCAGATAACTTCTTTGTTCGAGAGAGTTTATAAAAAGCCGTAGCTATATCATTGTCGGGATGATGATATGACCACTTTATTGCGAGATGCTTTCCTTTAACTCCATACTTACTATCATCAATTAAAGGCCCGTGCGGTGTTTGAATAATATCAACTTCAATATTCTTAGCTGCACGAATGGTGATTTCTTCCCTTTCTTTTTTGAGATCCACCCAAGTATTCTTATAGAGAACTTGTCCATTTTCATTGATCACTTCTTCGTAGAGATCAAGATCATCCATTTCTGACATCGTAACGGCCCACCCTCTTTCTCGATTATGTCCCATAGCTGGGAAAGGAACGAGGGGAATAAAGTGGCCGTATATTTCATACTGAGGTGATTTCAAATGGGCTTCATACCAAATTCCCGGACTTGAAAAGGCCACGTGAGGATCATTGGCCAATATTGGAGCTCCTGAAAGAGTTTTAGAAGGAGCGAGTACCCAACTATTAGAGCCATGAAAGAGACTTAAGTAATCCCTAAAGAAATTATGAGCTTTGATAAAGTTTCGATACCAAGATTGGTAGGTGTAGCCTTTCTTCTTGTTTTCTTTATAAAGCTCACTCGATTTTAGAGCGGGTTGAATAATTGCATTAATATCGTTCTTTTCTCTCACCCACATAAGATCCAAAATCTCTTTGGGTAACTCGTCTTTTAAGTCAGTGTAAAGCGGATCCGTAATGAGAGCTTCAGCAAAGCTTAGGGCCAAATAGCCACTTATTCCCATAGCCTCTTGAGGAGAAAAAGGACGAGGTCTATAATTTAAGAGAGTAAACTCCAACGGAAGAGGTTGAGTTTCCATATAAGAATGGACTCCTTCCAAGAAAGCTTCCATCAATTCAACCATCTTTGGCTCAAAAGTATGGCGCTTTTTTTTCCAAACTTCATCCATGTGTTTTCTTAGTCTCAGCTTACGCAGAAGAATATCAAACTCTACCGTACTCTTTCCAAAGATTTCACTGAGCTGACCATTAACAATTCGGCGTAAAAGATCCATTTGAAAAAGGCGATCTCCCGCCATGACAAAACCTAAAGCACGTTGAAGATCTTTCTCATTCTCCGCTTCGATATGGGGTACTCCCCACTCGTCTCGAGTTACCGTAACAACACCAGTAAGACCTTTTAGATTGAGCTTTCCTTCATATTGAGGAAGGCGAGAATGAACAAAGAAATATCCTCCAAATACAACGGCCAGAGACAAGATGAATAGAGAAGATAAGACAAACTTCTTCATGAAATTCCTTTACATAGATAAGATCCATTTATTCAATCAAATCCGTTACGATATATGAACAAAAATTTACCATTTAGCAGCAGAAAAATCACGAATTTACCTCGTAGTCGATATTCATTTTTGGTAGGATAGCGTAATGAGAAAAGCAGTTCTACTCGACCTTTCGAAATATCATCGGTTATTCGTTTTCAACTATGCGAACTTGATTCTCTCGGCTATGGAAGCTTTCGAAAAAAAGGAAGCCTCTTCTTCTCTTGCATTAAAAAGTAAGTCTAAAAAAACTCAGAAAATAAAGCTCTATTTAGAAAGAAGCCTTCCCCAAAGGCCTGAAACCTTTTCTAACTTTCCCATTGGCCAAGTCCATATTTACCATATCTATTCTTTGATCATGGCCTCGATAGAATCATCTCGGCGCGACGAATTTGCATTTGAATTGGGAATGCTTTGCCCTCTCCAACATCATCGACTGGTGGAGCTCATTTTAAAAGTTAATCCTACTCTTTCAAAAAGTCTGAATGACCTCGCGGATCACTATAATTTAATCAACCCCAACCATCAGCTCCATTTAATTGAAGGGGAAATGACATTAATTTCCAAATTTCCTCAAATGAAAAATGATCGAGTTTCTCTTTATTTTGAAATGGGGTGGATCATCAACAAATTGATTCATCTCTTTAACTTAGAAAATAAAAGTTTTAGAGAGATTAAGTCGCACAGAAATGGGCTCAGTCTTAGTTTAACCAAAAGTCAGTTAAAATTTAAATCTCCTAAACCAGAGCCCAATTTAAAAAAAATACTTCACCGTCAGGCATCAGATACTTTGAGCCAGCTCTTTGGTTTCGATATTAGTTCAATTAAAGATCCAGTGATGGCCAGTACCATTTCTTTTGTATTGAAAAATATCCATTCAAATCAAGTGAATTTAGAAAATATAGCTGTTCATTTAAATATGTCAGAGAGAACATTGCAGAGAATATATGATCGGGGAAATACGAGTTTCTCGCAAATTCTACAACATATAAGATCAGAAGTTGCTAAGCAGATGCTTGAAGTTCCCAATATACGGGTTACTTCAATTGCTCAACATTTAGGCTATTCGGAATCGAGCTCTTTTAATCGGGCCTTTAAAAAATGGGAGGGGATTTCTCCCCTCACTTATCGTAAAAAATACAATCAGTAATTATTTTTAGAATGAAGCAGAAGTGGTCTCTTCAGAGTTTGAAGAGTTCTTCGTTGATTCATTAAGATAATAATCTAGGGTAAGTTCATAGTCTTTGAGGATGGCCGTTTTAAGTTCATCTTCTGAAATATTGAGAACTTTCAAGAAATTCGTCATTCCCTTGAGAGGAATACTACAAAGACCTCTTTCTAGGTTAGAAATAAATTGGCCATTCTTATAACCAAGAGTTTTTGAAAGTTGAGTTTGAGAATATCTTTCAGGATGAGAAAGTCTTTTATCTTTAATAAGTTTAGCAACGTAGCTAAAATTGCGCATGGGTTAACTCCTTAAAATTTCAAAAGAACAAAATTTCTTATTTTGCTCAATGAAAATTATGGCAAAGAAAGCTACTAAAAAATTGACATTTTACGCCAAACAGAAATGATTATTTAAGAGTTCTTAATATTCAAGTACTTAGACTATTTCTTTTAGAAGTTTTGGCCAAATCCTCTCCCATTTTTGCGACTCTTCTGCCTTAAAAAGGAAGCGCATAGAGATTTTCTTGCCGGCATAAGGAATATTCTCGTAGATAAATGGCCTAATTTTTAGGACTGAAGTTATCTCTAAGTCGAGTTTAATCGAGAAAGGGGCCAACCATCCACTCAAGATTTCTTGATTTAAGGGAAATCGATCGGATTTAGAAAGAATAATACTTAAGCCCCCTTTACTAATATCAAAGATGCGATAGGTTCGTTTAGAACGTTCTCTAACTCCCCTTGAGGAGCTCTCTGAAGTATCAAGATGAAGCTTCAACTGATTTTCAATATCATATCTCTCATCTTGCCGTCGTTCTTTCTTATAGGCGGTTTGCGGCATCTCCACGACAAGTGTTTGGGTTGATTCTCTAAAGGCCAGAGAATGGGTGAAAATGAAAATCCCTGCCCCTTTGAAAAAGCATTTGATTTCTCGGGAAGACTTAAAAATTTTCAAGAATTCTTCATCTTCTCGCGTAAGCTTTAGCCAAAGACTCTGATTTTCCAAATCTACACGGTTAAGCTCAAAGGGAATGAGCAAAATTTGCTCCTCCAAAGAAACCCACATCTCACCTGGGCCATCTATACTCTTCTCTCGTTGTAGAATTTTTTGTAGGGCAATGGGGTCAGTTATCTCGTTCAAAACGCTACCTTTAATCAGCTTTTGAGTTATAATAGTAGTATTTTAAATCTTTCTAAAAATAAAGTATAGGGACACAAATATTATGGATGAAGAAGTACTCGCGGAATTTAGTATCGAGGCAGAAGAGCTTCTTGGTGAAGCTGAGGAAGTCCTATTAAAAATAGAAAGTACCGATAGCTTTGATGAAGACTTCAATAAAATTTTTCGCTCCTTCCATTCTTTAAAGGGTGCAGCTGGTATGTTCGAAATAGATGAACTCCAAAGCTTTATGCACACTATAGAAGATCAATTTGAATCTACTAAAGATCAAGGTTCAATGGATCAACATCAAGTTGACTATTTCTTAGAAGCCATCGATTGCGCTAGAAAAATACTCGGTGGTCAGAGCATTGAATTTGATACTCAAGCTTTTTCTGGAGAAGCTTCTCCTAAGCCATCTGCACCACAAGAAAACTCTCAAACGGCAGTAGAAGCGAAACAAGAGCCAAGTGAGGAAGAAAAAGTCCCTCCCTCTGAACCTTTAGCAGAGAAACCTAGTCCAATACGCGAACAAACCCAAAAGAATGTAGAAACTAAAAAGGCCAATGAACTTGGCTCAGATAAGGGAATTGTCTATATTGTCGACGACGAAGATTTCATATGCGAAAGCCTCTCTGAGATTTTAAAAGATCACGGTCATGAAGTCGTAAGCTTTACCGATCCCAGCAAAGTACTGGAAAAAGTTAAAGAACAAACTCCCGATCTTATCTGTACCGATTTGAAAATGCCTCAAATGAGTGGTCTTGATCTTCTCAATCAAATGCGAGAAAACTCCTATGACTTCCCTATTGTTTTTATCTCGGGTTTTATTGACAACGAATTACTAACAGAGGGCTTGAGTTGTGGAGCGAGTGGTTTTTTAGAAAAGCCTTTTGAGGAACATCAAGTCATTGGATTAGTGAGTAATGCCATTGAAAAGCACAAAGCTTGGAAACTTCTCAATAAATCCATCAATTATATTCTATATCAATTTAATGACCTGGATCGCTTTCTTGAATCTCAAGGAAAGAATACCATTCGACAAAGTTTAAGAACTGAGCTTCAAGAACTTCTCACCTTGAAGAAGAGCCTTTCTCAAAATAAAATACGTAAAAAATAAAATCATAAGGAATAAAGCATGAAATTCTCACCTATTTACAATGTAAGAAGAATCTTCACACTCATCAATTCTGTAGGTCAAACGAAGGCGACAATCCATGATATTGCATGGGTAAGAAGAGAGATTAGCAAAACGATTTCCTACTACTTCTGCCTAGACTTTCTCAAGTAATCAATTCCTTCTACCAGAGCCCCTTCGATACATCTGATAGCGAAGTGGGTTCTTCTTCGAATAATCCTGATGGTACTCTTCAGCTTTATAGAACTCTTGAGCTTTCTTAATTTCTGTTACAATCGGCTTCTTATACTTTCCCGACTTTTCTAGCTTCTTCTTTGACTTCTCAGCTAAAGCTTTCTGTTTTTCATTATGATAGAAAATAACGGTTTTATACTGCTGTCCAATATCTACATATTGGCCATCTTCTTGAGTAGGATCAATTTCATCCCAAAAAGCATTGAGTAAGAGTTCATAAGAAACTTTATCTTCCTCGTAGTCAACTTGAACAACTTCATAATGACTCGTTTTACCTGAAGATACCGATTTATAGTTGGCATCTTCTTTCGTTCCCCCCATGTAGCCACTTACAACGGAATTGACACCCTTAACTTTTTCAAGAACCGATTCAATACACCAGAAGCATCCCCCAGCAAAAGTAGCTTTCGCTGCAAAGGTATTTGAAATCATCAAAAGAGAAATGATTGCAATTGTACTCTTATTTACTATCTTTCTTACTACTTTCATAAAGGTCCCATCCCAAATGCTTAGAGGTTAACCAATCTATTTTTGCATTCCACTGTTTAATTTTAGTATACAAACCCAAGTGAGTACGATCGAGAAGAAGGAACTCTTCTCGAGGTGATTTCCTTCCCTTTAAATCAATACTATCAACAAAACCTTTAACCATATCCATGGGGTTCTCTTTCTCAACAGGATGCTTGCCTTCTCGTAAGAAAGGAGAATAGAGCTTGTGAACCATATCGAGATGATCTTTGAATAGCTGATCAGTATCCTCTTCACTGAAGAAACCAAAGTCGATAAGAACTTTCTTATAGAGAACTAAATCTTTCTTCTCAATACTCTTAAGGAGCTCAATGTAGCTGGAAACAAAGTCTTGTGAAAAACTACGTACTGAACCAAAATCAAGTAATCGCAAGGAATCTTCTGTAAATAGGAAATTTCCATATTGGGGGTCGGAGTGTAGAGTTCTCAATTCGTAGAAACAAAAGTTGTGATAGTCATAGAGAAGCTGCGCTAAATGATCTCTCTTATCTTGAGGATATTTCTTACTCTCAATGAAACTATCTCCCTCTATAAACTCCATTGTTAAAATCGTTGTCGTACAAAATTCAGGATAAACTTCTGGGATAACGACTTGAGGAAATCGCTCCCTACTCTTCTCTTTAAAAAATTGTAAGGACTCTCTCTCGGCATTGTAATCACAATCCTCTAAGAGTGATCTTTTAAGTTCTAAGAGATAGGAATCAACATTAGGAAGACCCGGAAATAGCACCAATAGAACTTTTTTTAAGCGATCTAAATTTGATATATCATATTGGATGGCCTGAACAATTTTGGGATATTGAACCTTGACCGCCACTCTTTGGCCATCCTCGAGAAAGGCTTCGTGAACTTGTCCAATAGATGCGGCTGCAATAGGCTTTCTTTTAAACTCTCTAAATATCTCTTCTGGCCTTTTTCCAAAGGCATCTAGGAAGACGTCATTGAGCTCTTCATCATTCATCGCCGGAGCATCTTTTTGCAATTGATTAAAGAGAGCTGAAATTTCGGGAGGCAATATCATATCTTCTGTTATCGATATCATTTGCCCTAATTTCATGAGAGCGCCTTTTAACTCTCCCATAGTCTGAACAATTTCTTTGGCAGCAGCAATTCTATTGCTCATGGATTTTAATTCTTTAATTTTCTCTGATGACTGTGAGTTAATTTGAGAGAGTTTATCCTTGGCCAAAGCTCCGGCCATGTGGCCAGAGGCTTTAACTAAGGATTTACCAAATTTAGATATTCTTCCCAGGCGGTGGGATACAAATTTTTTACTCATACTTACCCTAATAGGAGTAAAGCAAGAGATTAGAAATAAAACAAGTTAGAAAAGCTAGATACTACTGCTGCAAGCTCACTACTTTCACAACTTCCTACAAAAGACTGCTCCCATGAAGTAGGTGTCTGCGTTTTGTAAAAGTGAAGTCCACATTGTTCAAGAAATTTAACTCCACCGATTGTGTAGTCAGCAAAGCTTGTTCCATTGAAACTTATAGGTAAACCTTCATTAATCTCGGGATAAGACTGTTCTTCAAAAATTCCAGCATAAACTTCTTCAAATGAGGCCACGCTAGGAATCCCCTCAACAACGGTCATTTTAGTTACTTCTTCTCCCATACAACCGTCTTGAGCACACTCATTAACTTGACGACAACGACTTCCATCACTGTAGGTTACGACTTGATAGTCCGTTTCCCCTCTAACTAGAATTCCTTCTGCTATTCCCGATGACTTATTAATTACGACTGAACCAGAGTTTCCACCAAAAACATCGAGATCGCTTGTAAAGTAGATATCATTTGAATTATCACGAACCGAAGCACCATCAGCGATCTTTGTAGGGAGTCCTGAGGGGTGACCGATTACGACAAGCTCAGTTCCATTGGCTACTTTTCCAGAAGTTCGAGCTCTAAAAAACTTTCTTCCCTCTACCTTTCGATCGAGTTTGACTACAGCATAGTCGGAACCATCATCTGTTAGAACACTTTTAATAACTTCTTTACACTCATAGATATTATTTGGATCAAGCTTGGTCACTTCATTTGTAAATCCAAATACCCAACTATAATTCGCACAACTCGATTCACTTACACAGTGTCCTGCTGTAACCAGTGTGTCTGGTCCAACAAGGAATCCACTACATACGGCAGAGCTAAATTGATTGAAGAAGCGCTGATCAGGACATAGTCGTAAGGAGTCTCCTATACTGTCAGAAATGATATTAAATTCAGAATCCCATTCACTCGGTGCCATCATAGCCGCTGTAGACTGAGCCCAATCCTGATACTTCTGAGGGGCTTCACTCACATCTACACGATTATCGACTCCATAGATTACTTTTGGAGTTAAACGCTTATTCACGCTCATTCCATCAAACTCGGAATGGGCCTGGGTTATCCCCTTCGCTAACGAAGCTCCGAAGAACTTAGGTAATGATTGGGAGAAGGCCTTGACTTCCGCAGTGGGTGCAAAGTCTTTACCCTCACTATCAGAACACTCTACACCTTCATGCTGAGATATGAATTTATCCAATGAGGAACGAAAGCTTTCTAGCTCTGAGGCTCCAGCATTTTCAGAATAGAGTTTCTTAAATTCTGCTTGCATACTTGCATAGTCTTGTAGGAAAGCATCGGAACATACATCTGATTCTTCTTCACAAGAAGAAAGCCCCATCGTCATTGAAACAACGGCCAAGACCATTCCCTGTTTCTTTAAAGTACGCACGAGTCCTTTATTGTTAAATCCTTTCACTTTCTCTCCTTTTCCATCGACGAGAATTCCCTCTCATCTTTACCGCGCATCTATTTTAGCAAAAAAGAAAGTAATCCCTAGAGAGGACCCGGCAAAAAGGATCAAAACCATAGAGAATGCAGGAAAATGTTAGAAATATAGTTGATTAAAATGATCTTTAGGTGAAAAAAGTTCGATTTGGCCCTAATTCCAATCCCTCTACTCACAAGTATAGAGAAAGAAAAAAAGTGCCAAATCGCCAAGGATTTAGATTACCAAGGTAACTTCTCTCCATTGCTATGCCAGAAAGTACCTGTCTGCTCTAATTTTCCATGCTCCTCAATCACCTGATATAAGCCGCTTGCAGACTCTTGAGTGTCTATAAGCCCTTGATGACCTGTCATCTCCGTTTTTACATAACCTGGGTGAAGGAGAAGTACACATATCCCTTCTTCCTTTAAATCCATCGCGAGGGATTTTCCCACAGCATTGCCAGCGGCTTTAGAAAGGCGATAGCCATAGTAGCTGCCCGAATCATTATCCTCAATAGATCCCATGCGACTCGTGAGAATACCAAATACTCCGCCCTTCTTAAGGCCTTTACCAAGTGTCGTTATCACTTTTAGAGGAGCATAAGTATTTACTTCAACCTGCTTTTGGATCGTTTCAAAATTGAGGTCTTCTAAGGTCTCATTGAAGAGAACTCCTGCATTATTAATGAGGATATCCATTTCTCCGACCTTTTTCGCACACTCTTCTAGAGAAGATAAATTCGTAACATCTACATTCTCCATAATTTCGGCTTTAGTTTGTGAAAGCTCAGAGGAAGATTGACGACAAAGGGCCAAAACTTGATGACCTTCTGATAAATATTTCTTAGTGAGGGCCAAACCAATTCCACGATTTGCCCCAGTAATTACGATTTTTGCCATTTATTGCTCCTTAGATAATTCATTGTAATAAGGTGGAGCCATTCTAACTAAATAGGAGATATTAAGACACCCCAAGCTAACAAAATCCTAATAAAAACCACTACTTTTTTAACGAATATCTAAGTAGTATGCGGGGAATTTTTACAATTCCTCGAGCTTTAATTGCGCAGCGTGCCCCAATGATATAAGTTCGGCTTAATTTTACACACATGAGCGAGATAAAAATGCACAGAAATCACACCCGAAGACTACTCCTTCTTACGGCCACTGTTACCCTTTCAGCGACCAACCTTTTTGCCCAAGACACTGTATCTATTCAAAGAATGAAAAGGGCCGAGATTAATAAAGAAACTCCTGATGATAAAACTTTCTTTATCGAAACTTTCTATTATGAAGACTATGTTTACTCTAAAGGAAAGAAAACTCAGTTGGGTGACCAAACCGAACTCTCTGCTTCTTTAAGATATCAATATTCACCCGATACTTTTTTTAGAACTCGTTTTGAAACCTTTCCCGAAGACAACCGCTTTAATAATAAAACAAATCGTTTTGAACTTTTGGCCAACCACCAATACGGAAATGTTAACTTTCAACTCGATCTTGAAATTAATACGAATGAGAAAGACTCTGATGGATCGACAACCGGAGGTTCAACTGTTGGACTCGATTTAGATTCAGAATTTTCCGTTATTCAGTGGCAACTCAATGATAAGTTAAAACTAAGTTTTTATCCTTTTAACTTCGATGGAGAAGTTGGGGTTGAATTCAATACTTGGGACGTTACCCGAATGTATTTCATCGATGGTGGACAAGCTTCCTTCATTGGTTCAGATCCCGGTACGACTAAAGTTGCTCAAAAAACAATTCCAGGTCTTGAAGTTACTCTAGGTGATTCTAGAATGAACTTCTACGTAGGAGCGGGTGCTGCAACTTACCTCTACCCAACAAACCCAGACTTCGATATTCAATTTAACACCACCGCTGTTCGTTGGGAGAGAAAAGAGAATATTGGATATAAATTTGGTGCTAATTACTTAAGTGAATCAACTCGTGCTTCTTTTGCAGCTGTTGGACATACTCAGGCAGATGAAACAGGATCCTTACTTGAGAGAGCCGCAGCTTTCTACGGGATTCATAAAATGACAACTGGACTTGTTTTTGAGGGTGAATTAGTTGGAGCAACGGCTGGTAAGAATGCTTGGCGCTTAAATCGTTCAAGTACATGGTTTGAGCAAACGACTTTCCCTACCTATCAACCGGTTTACTCTGACTACAATGGAAATCGTCAAAACTGGCTAGGAAAAACGGACTTTGCCGTTAGCTTAAGAATGGGTTATGAGGTTAGCGATACTTGGACTCCTTACTATGCCCTTCGCTATCAAGGAGAGCACTTTGTTTATTCAGATCCAGAAAGTGCGCACATCTTAAGAACTGCTGATGAATCTCAATCACACGGTGGCCTTCATAGAGTGGCCATTGGATCTTTCTTAAATTACGGAAACTTTGTCGTTAATCCTGAACTTGAATACAGAAAGGCAAAGAATGCTGTTTTCACCAATGCTTCTGATGCGGTAGATATTACGAGCTCTACCTACCAGGGACAAAGATTACAGGCAAAATTCTCAAATGATGATGTTGTTCTAAAAGTACAACTTACATATAGCTTTGATGGCAGTAAACCATTTACACCATAATTATATAGGATAAAGAACCATGAAATGTTTGAATAAAATCATTGGACTTATCATTCTCTGTAGCCTTCTTTCAACTTGTGGAGACTCAACTGAAGTGAAGGTTTCTGAGTATAATGATCCAAGAGTTGAAACTCTAATTGAAGAGGCAACGGACATTGATTACCTCATCGCTTCAGAGCAAATTCTAAGAAATAGCTCTCAAAGGGATAAAGATAATCTCAAGTCATCTCTTCATAATATTAGAGTTAATCTTGCGATACTTGATGAAAATCCAAATGATGCTAATGCCCTTCAGAGATTAAACTCGGCTCTCGATTCCTACCAAGGACTTATCATTACAGAAAGAGACCAAGAGCGTATTCGCCCTATCTTTGACTTAGCAGCGAAACTTTTGGCCAAATATGCGAAAGCTCAAAATACTGATCTCGAAAATATTCGCTGGTCTGTATTCTCTTATCGCTTCTCTGATGGTCTTGGGGATTTCACCAATATGATTGAAAATAGCACTTGGAAAGTACGCTATGTTCAACAAGAAAGATATTTGGCGAATTTTGGAAATGGTTCTCCTTCAACCGCTGTTATGTTGAGTCCCATCTATGATTTAAGCAATGTTAAAAACGCGGCCTATTCAATTCGCCACAACATTGGTGTTGAAGATGATCTTGGCTCAGAAGCGACAAGAGCTGAAATCATGAATAATACTTTTAAAGTTATGGTTTCAACTACCTATCAAAAAGGTGAAGAATTCGATTTCTCCAAGTTTAAAAGACTTCCCATGGGTCCCATACCTACTGGTTTAAACTTTGATACGGTTGATTCAGGAATCATCGATCTCTCTGCTTACTCAGGTAAGAAAAATGTGACCTTCGCCATCGTTTTTGATCAGCAAAAGAGACTGGAACGTTTTAGTTGGATAAGCTGGTCCATTGAGAGATTTAATCTCTATGGACTCACAGATACAGAACTCCCCTATGTATCCGCATATATTCCGCCCATTCCATCTTCTTGGTCTTACCAATTTGGTGAACAAGGATTTAGCAACCTACAACAAGTTACGGTAGAGGGTACTCCTGATGAGTTTGTTGTTGGTGAACATGGTGGAAATAAATTTATTAAGATGCAAAATCAGAATGCGAGAGGAACAAAACTTCTCTTTACTGCGCCCCTTGATCTTAAAAGTTTAAATGAACCAGCTGTTCAATTTGAGCACACTATCAACTTCTATGAAGGTGAGGCCAAAGAAAAGAAAGACCTAAGAATGATGGTTGCTGAATATCAAGAGGGAGTTCATCCAAAAGATCTCGCGTGGGAAACTTTAGATTTTGAAGTAGGGCCAGATGGCGGTAGTTGGAATGTATTCAAATCAGAAGACTTACCTCTTCCCGATAAATTTAAAGGAAAAGTGGTTCGTCTTGGCTGGTCTCATACTTCAAGAGATGGAAGTACACCAGTTTGGCAGATGATCTCTACTAATATTAAAGACCTTACCGATAGTGGTTTCAATGTAGAAGTTCTTGAAGATGACTTTTCAACGGGCTCAGATGCTGATGATACTCCAGTGGATCCCGCTGCCTTTACGTGGAATTATGACTTTGGAGGCCAAGGTTTATCCGACTTCAGTCAAATCACAATAGAGGGAGCTCCTGGTCAATTTACTGAAGGAGAACACAATGGAGTTGCTTTTGTAAAAATGCAGGCAAGAGATGTCGTTGGAACTCAACTTCTCTTCTCCAATGTAATCGACCTTACGAGCAATAAAGAGGCAACCATTCAAGTCTCTCATACGATTAATTTCTACAAAGATGAATTCAAGGCGCAAAACGATGTAAAAATCTTAGTGGCCCTTGATCAAGAATCTGTAGAGGCTAAAGATTTAACTTGGGAAGTACTCGATTTCCAACAAGGACCAAATGGTAGTGATTGGAATGTTTACACCACTGAAGATCTTCCTATTCCTGCGAATATGCAAGGAAAAAAAATTAGAGTCGCCTTCTCTCATACATCACGAGAAGGAAGTACTCCCGTATGGCAAATCTTATCGGCCAATATTAAAGATCAGAGTTTAATTGGAGAATAGAATGAAATCATCGTTTAAGGTTTATTTTCAAATTCTATCGATGCTAATCACAGCTCAGCTACTTTCTTGTGGAAGTAGTTACCAAATGGAATCTGGTGATAATTTTATTTCAACACTTAAGGGTTTTGAAGTAAAGGAAACGGATAAAGGAACAGCTAAGATATACACTTCCACAAGTGCTGGAAACTTAATGGCAACAGCAATTAAGGAAGTCTATGATCTCGATATTGTACTCTACCCTCAGGCCTTAATAAATGATTACAACTATGGATTTGCTCATGCAAATATGACCAGTTCAGAGGTTGATTACTTACTTGATATCTACCCAAAAAATGGAAATAAAGACCAATTTATGATTGGACTGATGGACGGAGCATCCATTAAGCATTTGATCAGAACACGAGTCCAAGACACTTTCAATCTTGACGTGGAAGTGGCCGGATTAGTTTATAATATCAACCTAATGGCCGGAGTGGTACAGAACTCGTACTTCGAATTGGCCAACGGTAGAAAGTTTGATGACGATAAAACCTATCGTATTGCGATCAATCAACATTTCTTCTTCTCAGGAGAAACTTTCCCCTCTTACAAATATAGAAATAACTTAAATTTTAGTTTTGTAAGAAGTGGGATTCGTTTTTCTGCAAGAGAAGCTCTTACCAAGTATCTCTCCGAAACAAAGATTCTCCCCTTCTTAGACAATAAAAGAGGAACAGTTACAGACTTTGAATTGAAATATGCAGGAAAATACAAGACCTATGAAATTCAAAGTGACCGCCACCGCTCTCCCCTTTGGGGAAAGAAGGTTGTAACTTCAGGAATTGTTACAGCTCTTGATAATGTCGAGTGGTTTCCAAGAGGCGTCGATATCATCATTCAAGATCCTAAAGGAGATGGAAGAGATGAAACATCCGATGCTCTACATATCCATCTTGATAGCGATGCTACTGAAGTTCAAATTGGTGACTATATCGAAGTAACCGGTACGGTCTGGGAAAGAATGACATTAGATGCCAATCAAAATATGTCTAAGACAGTGATTCGCAATGTAACGGATGTCAAAATAATTTCAACAAAGAATAAACTTCCCGAGCCAGTTCTTCTAGGTTATGACGGACGTCAAATTCCTGATCGAGTTCTTTCCACTTATAAAGGTAATCTTAACTTTAAAACTTACCTCACCTTAACAGACGGTATTGATTTCTGGGAATCACTAGAAGGAATGCGCGTAAAAATTAGAAACCCTAGAGTTACAGGTTTCCGCGGAGGACATGAAGAATTAGCGAGACAGAGTGTTCAGCGCTATATCACTCTCTATGTGCTACCAGACGGAAAGAGACGCTCTTATAAAACAACTTATGCTGGTGGAGTAAGAGAAGACTTTATGAGAGGAGACTATTCTCCAGAAGTCCTTCACTTATCCACAGGGAATCTATCGGCTCCCGATATAGTTGATCCTGAAGATTATTATAATGTTGGTGATATTATCGAAGCTGATATTGTTGGTAATATTAGCTATGAAATGAACCTCTTTGGTGGTGGAGAATACACTTTAGTTCTGCCCATTAAAGAAGAAGCTTTCACTAGTGATAAGATCAAAAGAAGAGATCTTGATTTTCCAGCTTTCACAGCAGATGTAGATTGTGAAAAGATCAATCCCAACAAGAACCACTGGCCTATAGAATGTCGTCCAAGAACGACTTTAAAAGGTGAAGGTTCTAAGCTTACAGTGGCCACCTTTAACCTTAAAAACCTTTCTTCCAATGAAGATGGAACCATTGACTATGGAAATGAAAGAATGGCCGAAATGGGTAAGGCCATCCGTTTTAGCCTACAATGTCCAGATATCGTGAACCTAGTAGAGGTCCAAGACGACAATGGACAAGACCTCCAAGGAGGTACAGGAGCTGGAAGAACTCTCAAAAATATTATTGAGGCTTCCTCTTGTGATGAACAAGGTGTCCTTTACAAGACAGTTAATATCGACCCCATCAATCATAGTGAGGGGGGGCAACCCGGTGGTAATATTCGAGTATCTATCATCTATAATGCTGCTAGAGTAAGTTTCACACCACGTTTTGATGAGCGCTATAATGGCAATATTCTCAATAGAGAGCTTAGAGAAACTACTGTAACTAAAGAGGGTGACCTTTCTGTTAACCCAGGACGTATCTTCCCTCTTTCAGAAGAATTTAGAAACACGAGAAAAAGTATCGTTGCGCAATTTGAATTCAGAGGAGAAAAAGTTTTCCTTATTGGAAACCACCTCAATTCTAAACTTGGTGACAGTTCATTCTGGGGAGAAAGACAACCTCCTTATATACGCTCGGATGAGAGAAGACATGCTTCAGCGACCCTCTTGGCCCAGTTTGTAAGAATCTTGAATATGAGAAATAATCAAAAGGCCAATGTTATCGTTCTCGGTGACATGAATGCTCATTACAATGAAAGATCCATGACAGCACTAGAAAACAATGGTGCATTAACGAATATGATGTTTGTTGATGAGCTGACTCCACCAGAAGAGCGCTACACTCACAACTACAACGGGGAATCAAGTGCGATCGATTTTATCTTCGCTTCTCAAAATCTGATGTCAATGGATCCTAAGCTAGAGCCTATCCATATCAATTCGGACTATATGGGAAGACTGTCTGACCACGACCCTGTCATCTCTCAATTTACTTTTCGATAAAGAAACTCATGGAGTGGGAAAATTTAAAATCTTATATAGATAAGATTCTGAGCTTTTCCCACTGCTCTTTTTCTCGAGAACGCATACTTAATTTTGAACAAGAAAGAGTGAGTACCGATTGTTCTGGTATTATACACTTATTATTAGAACTCATTAATAATGAATCAATTCCAAAGTCTTATAAAGCTTTTGAAATCTACAATCACCTATTACTCTCAACCCACTCTTCAAGTTATATCCACCATGTAAGAGAAGGAATGGTACTTCTTTGGAAAAAAAAGTCACCTCCCAAATCAGGAGATACAGGTCATTGCTGTATTGTATACCAGGCCCCTATCGAAGTCGTCTCTAGTCGAAAAGGAAGAAGAGAATTTGAAATAGAAATATTTGAAGTTTCAAAAAACGCAAACGGCCCTCAGAGAAGAAAGATAAGAATTCAAACTGATCTTTGTGGACGTATGATGGGAGTTCTTTGGAATAAGTGGAAACAGACCAATCTCATTGTTCATGATACCTTCTCACAAAATCGGCCAAAATGCGTAAAATGTAAGAGGGTTATCTCACTGTGCTACTGTTTTCTCTTACCTCAAAACCCATGGTCTTCTCCGCCAATTACAATCATTCGACATCCAAGTGAATTAAAACACCCCTTAGGTAGTGTTAAAATTTTAGAAAACTCGTTTAATGGATTAGAGATCTTAGATACTGAAATCGTCAATCAACATTCTTTTTCAAAGAAAGTTGCCCTTATTTACCCCAGCGAAAAGGCCATAGAATGGGATGATTTTAAAATTCAAAATAAGGAAGAAATCGAAAACTTCCAATTTATTCTTCTCGACGGTACTTGGAAGAAGACAAAGAAAATCCTTTACTCCAATTCTTGGCTTCAATCGATCCCTCATTTAAAGATCCAGCGAGATCAACTTCCCCAGTATAAGATTAGAAAAGAGTTAAGTTCAGAGCACTACTCAACTTTAGAAGTCTTTAGTGAACTTTGGACAAAGATTGATTCTCAAGCTCGCTATAAAGGAGCAAGGCTTGAAGAGATATTTAATTTTGTTATTGATCATCAATTAAATAAGATTGGTGCTGATAAATACAATCACAATTATCAGCACTATCCTGGATTTATAAAAAGAAAATAGACTGTTTCTAGTCTTGAGGTAGTCCCGACAAGATACTATCGGCCCAGCTGTCTATAACATTATCAGGTACTTCAACCTCTACTGATTTCACTTCAACTGTCCCACGTGGTGTGCTTACAGGCATTTCATCTCCAATGGGGGCTTCATTTGTGCCATCGACAACTCCAGCTTCTGCAATCCCATTCTTATCTTCGATAATCACAACTTCGGTTTTCACCCCTGTATCGCTCGTACCCGTATAAGTATGTTCAACAACATCCTCACGAATAAGTTCTTCTTTATGCTCAAGATCATTACCAACTGCAAAATGATCTTTAATAAAAGGCAAGAGTACAGCAGAGTAGAAAACTAAATAGTCCCACTTTCCTAGGGTTGCAAAGGCATGGTAGGCACCAAAATCTAGTCCCGTTTGGAGAGGCCAATAGGCTTTACTTAATCCCGTTTTCTTGGCCAAGGCATTCGCTAGGCGAGGTATAACTTTATGGCGAATAGGATTTATAACGGCCATATTTTTTACTCCTAACCAAACACCGTGGTAGAGAAAAGATATAGGTAATAATGCCGCCATATCATTTATAGAAAGAGGAGTTACGACTTTATGGCCTAAGGCCATAAAGAGATGATCAAATCCCGTTGTAAGGGAGAGAAGACCAACACTTGAGAAGAATCCCTTTAAAGCAACGCCCTTTAACTTTCCAAAGACTCGATTGGTCTTAGTTAAAGCGTTTGTTATCACTTCTTTTTCAGGAATCTGGGTTCCAAAAGCAAGATCTCCTTTGAATGAAGCACGACAATTAGCTTCTGCCATAACAGGTGCAAATGCAGCACCATTAATCATAATTTCAATAGGAAATCGTTGAAAACTTTCAGGGTTTTGATAGTAGAACCAAGTGAGTCCTCCCCACATGATACCTAGGTCCATGACCATAGATTTTAGAACGACAGGATTATTACCCAAACAAGAGAAAGCTTTCTTATAAGAGCGAAGTTTGAATATTTCCAGCCATCCATTTCTCGCTTGTTTATTATAACAGTCAAGATCAGCACAAGACTTTTGCCCTTTACTCAATTTATCCCAAAGATCCCTAGTTCTTTCAATGGTAACTTCTGCAAAGCTCTTATTTACGACAGGTGGTCTATCTTGATAAGGAGCAAATTTTTGGTATTGATCCCTTAAGATCATTCCAAGATCAACATCTATCCCCTCTGCTTTTCGGATACCTCTGTAATATTGCAGGCTCTCTTCAGAGAAGAATTCTTCATCAAATAAATATTTTGTAAATCCATCTTTATTAAATCTTGGCTCTAGTAGAGAAAAGAGTTGAATATAGATAAGACTCTGTTTTTTGAGTTCATCCGCATCTACCAGATCATCTACAAATTTTTTCGTAACTTGATTATGTAAAGTGAGAAGGTTCTTCTTTCCATCTGTTACCATTTGCTTACGAGTAGACTTAGACATGTGCTTGGCCACTTCTCTATACTCTTTAAGCCATAGATTTATATTGTCATAAATATGATCCCCATCAAGACTTTCGAAGTCAGCTTTTGCAAATACCCAATAGGTAAACTCTTTCAGCTCATCCTGAGAAATTTCATCATCAGCATTCTGGGCCTTTGCCCAGAGACCTTGGATGATAGAGCTTCTCTTATTAACCATTTCAATTGCTTCTATCTCTTCTGTTTTCAATTCTTTAACAACAGCTTCAGCCTCTTCTTCTATTTTTGAAACTTGTTCTGAAGCTTTGATGAGATCTTCTTTTTCTGTATTTCTCCAATGATTAAAGAAATCCTTCTTATATTGATTCCAATTGGAGCGAAATGAATCAAAGGAACTTCCTGAATATTTATATTGTTGAAAAGTGGACATCATAGACATCCATGAGTCCTGCAATGTTGGGCTCTCGTAAGATAGGACCTTCCCTCTTAAGTCAGTTAAGTACTCTTCAACTTCAAGCTGTTTTTCACTTGAAGGGTTTGCGATGAGCTCCTCTTCTAATTTTGTTAATCGATTTAAGGCCTTATGACTAAATGAAGTTTCATCGTAAACTTCTCCAAAGACACTAAAACAACTTCCATCCTGTGAAGCTAAAGATCGAGAATAGTCTTTTGGGACTTGAGACGGATCTTTACTCAGGTGAGAGCAACTAGAGGAAAGAGAAAGGGCAATAAAAGGTATAATCAGTTTTTTCATAGCGGTACTATTATCGGAAGAATAGACCTTAAAATTGAACTTTTCTCTATATTATTTCAGCTCAATTTTAATAATTATCAATAACTTATATTGCCCTAGGGGATAAAAATATCTTTATTCGTAAGATTTTGAGAAATCTCTAAACAAAATCACTGATTTTTTCTGGTGGTCTTGCAATGATGGCCTTCTTCCCTTTAACGACAATGGGACGTTCTAAAAGCTTTGGGGTTTTAGTAAGAGCTTTTATTATTTCTTTCTCTTTCTCTGTATCAAAGGGGTTCTCTTTAAACTCAGTTTCTTTTTTTCTAATTAAAGATGAAACTTCATCTCCCAACATTACAATTAAATTTTCGACTTCAGCTTTATCAAGACCAGTTTTAAGATACTCGATAATCTCCACATCATGTCCACCATCGTTAAGCATCTCCAAAGCTTGACGACTCTTACTACATCTTGGGTTGTGATAAATTTTTACCTTCGCCATATTCTTTCCTTTTTCTGTATAGAAATTTCTTTCATATTTTAGTTTCATTCCCTTTACCTGTCGAGTTTGAGCTGTCACACTAGGCTCATGAAATATTTAGCATTTGTTACTCTTGTTTTTTGTCTTCTCTATCCTAATACTAGCTTTGGTTTCCTCAATATAGAGTCGCTTCGCCAGTCAAAGAATTATACGGAGAAGTTTAAGGGCTCGACCCAACTTGGTGTCAGTGATGCTAATGGTAATGTGAATAAGACCATTCTCAGCCTATCTTCTCTCAACATGATCAATCTTGGAAAGAGCAACTATATTGTTTTAGGTAGCTATAACTATGGGAAAAGTACCGGCGTTGAAGATGTGAATGATGGCCATCTTCATTTTCGATATACTCGAAATCTAGGAAGTGGACTTTTCCTAGAGCTTTTTCAGCAGACAGAATTTGATAAATTCCAAGACCTCAATGCCCGTTATCTCTTTGGTGCTGGTGCAAGACAGCGTCTCTTTGAGAAAACAAAGCATGCCCTATTCTTAGGCGCAGGTGCTTTCTATGAGAAAGAAGAGCTTCAAGACTCTCCTAATCAAAATAATCCACGAGGAAATATCTATCTCAGCTATGTATTTTCTAAACCTGACGAATATAGCGCGAGTGTGGTTACTTATTATCAACCCAATACGGAGAGATTATCAGATCACCGTGTTCGCCTAAACTTAGGAATTGAAAGCTACTTCGGAGAAAATTTTGTTCAGCAGTGGGAGTATTCCCTATCGCGAGATAGCGCTCCACCAGCGGGAGTTCAAAGAACCGATAGTAAAGTTACGGCACAGATAGGAATAACCTACTAATAGTGTCCGAAATATTTTGCTCTATAGCTTCACTGCCTAGAGTAAAGTAAAATAGCTTTATGAAAGCTCGATCCCTGATCCTCAGTCTATTCATTCTTCTTTTTTCCTGTGGCAAGGAAGCCGATGAAGTAAGATCGGCCATCGAAGAGGCCCATTTTCTCTTAACAGAGAAGAATTGCTCTCAAGCAAAAGAAGTTCTTGATGAAATAGGTTATCAAGCGACAAATGCCGACTATATTGGAGCTTATGCCTCCATGTATGGTTGTTTGGCCGGTTATTCAACGATTACCTTCTTTGCTGATGATATCGACCAACTCTCTGCGGATCAAAATGGACTCATGGGCTCTCTCACTCTTTTTAGCACTTCTGATGATATGACCTCACCTACTGATCCAGATTTTACCAATCTTCAGTTGGCGATAAGTACAATACTGTATGCTGGTAACCAAAGCTCATCTTCTTCGGCCAATCGAGAAACTGTATTCAATATCCGAGACAATACTAACCTCAATGTTCAGGCCATGTATATGATCCTAGTCAACCTAGGAAGATGGCTTAAATTTTACGGAAATCCAGACGTAACTGGGGAAAAAGGAGCAGGTCCCGATAGTAATACCTGTCTTTTCACCTACACTGATGGAGATGCTCTTCTTGCCCTTTCAGCAGGAGAAACGGGAAATTGCACAAATGTTAATAATACTGGAAGCTCTGATATGATGACCGGTGATCCCGTTGAAGAAAAAACGAGACTTTGCCAAGGTATTGTCATGTTCACTAACTTCATCGACCTCTTGGCCAATGTTGAATTCTCCGGAGATCAAGCGGGAGACTTATCTGATATTGGTGACACCTTTGAAGAGGCCTGTGATGATATCGCTACAGCAGGTTATCCCTATTGTGATATGAGAGACCTATCAGGTTGCTTAGCTCGTGATATTGATGATCTCCAAGTATTTTCCGTGCTCCTTTTCGAAAGCAATTACAAATAATCACTCCCTACTAAAATCTAATATCTCTGTGATACCCTATTTTTCATTTTCCATTCTTCTTTGACTCTCTCGTGAAGGTGGCCAAGATGTTCAAAGGCATCTTCTTTTTGAGCTATGAGATTTTCATACTCTAGGCGATCTACTCCAGAAATTTCATGACTATGAGAATAGGCGGTAACAATACTCTGAATTCTAGATCTGTACTTACTTTTCATGCGAGAAAGATTTCTCAAAAGTGAACGAAAGTTTGAATACTGTTCGGGCTCACTCACTGTATATTGCTGAATATCAACTTGATCAATCAGTTCTGAAGCGGAGGGAACCAGAGAGGATTCCCCACTGCGAGCAATTCCTTGGCCCAAAGAATAGGTGCCATTGAGTTCTTTTCTAAGCTCTTCTTTAAGCTTTCCCTTAATCTCAAGAACTTTCGCATCAATATAGTCTCGATCTCCTCTCGAGTCACTGCCTCTATGATTAACTTCTACAGATAAGTAACCTTTTTCCTTCTGATCGGCTTGGGCTTTTTTAAGCTCAGAGACTTGATCTCCTAGGGACTTCACACCTTTATAGAGCTGCCAATTAAAAAGTAAGGAGCCAATAAGAACAAGACCAAAGACCACTGTAGGATTTAATCCGACAACCCTCTCTTTCATATTGAAATGAGGGATATTTAATTCGATTCGTCTTTTATCAAGGGCAGCACTTTGCTTTTTATAGAGTTCACTCTTTCCCAATTTATTTAGATCTTTCTTTTCACTCATGAGAAGCTCCAGAATATAACCATCATCTCTATCTCCTCAATATTCTAATCGAATCTTCTTAAATCAAAGAGTAACAGAGCTAAAGTACTGAAAGTTCGTAATTCAGTGTGCCCAAATAAAGTGTAAGCTATGAATAACCGATAAATAGAGACGAGTTGAAAGAGGATTTATTCGTTATGGGCTTAAAAATTAAATTTATTATAATTGCGAGTTGCATGAGCTTAACTCATGCCTTGGCCCTTGTAGAAAAAAGAGATATCCAAACCCTAGAATCTTTAATCACTCGTTACAAAGTCGATGAAAAGAATACTCCAGGTGAGAAAGTAAAGTTATATGCCACTTTGGCCAAAGAGCTTGAGAGTTACCATTATAAGGACCAGGCCCTTCAATACTACGAGAAAGTAATTAATCTTTCACTTAGACCAAGCTTTAAAAGTCAAAATTTAGATATCGATCTATTGGGAGTCTACACTCAATACCTCTTTCTACTTGAAAAGAAAGATCCCATGAAGGCCCAAAGTTTTTATCAAGATACTCTATCCCCCTACCTAGAAAATCGCGATACCTTGGAAGCAAAAGAAATGAACCTTTTTTGGAAAGATCACTTCGAAGCTCATCAAGATAATCAAAACAATATTAGCAATAGAAAAATGAAGCGCCCCTTCTTTAATCAATATCAACTCGATAAAAAACTCAAAGAGCTCATTAAAGAAAAATCTTATTCACAGGCCTACACTTTAATCAAAGATCGTGATGCCACTCATCTCAATATAAATATTAAGCTTGAGCAAGATCTCCTCTATCAATTATCAAATGAGAAAAAAGGTAAACAAGCAAAGAAGCTCTATTGCGAAAGTATGCTTAAAGACTATCCAAAATCTCCTTCTATACCAGTTGAGGCCTGTCGTTATCTCAAAACAAGATCACTTAAATATGGGAACTTAAAGGATCTCCTAAAGAGGACTCAATCCGAACAACCTCACTTACATTATCTTATTGAAGCTCTACAAGATCTTTCTAAGGAGAAGAAGTGAGAAGGTTAAAAACTCTCCTATTTCTTCTCTCATCCTTAGTGATTATATCTTGTAATCAAAATCACCTTGGTGCATTTACTGCGGCAAAGAATTTAGTCAGTCTTCCCTTTAAGGGAATCAGTAATTACTTTTCAAATAACGAATATGACGACGTAGAATCAAGAGGTGGTGGAAATCTTACTTTTAGCGAAAGGACGATCGCCATTGACCAAGAGGATAACCCCAGTTGCGAAGCTGATCAGTCTTCAACTTCTCCTGAACTTCCTATAGAAGATTATGGCCAGTTAATGAATGAAACTCGAAATTTAGTTTGTAGTTGTAGACCTTTTGGTTCCTGCGATAAAGATCTTTGTTCGTGTGAAAATCTATGCCCTGATAATTTTGACATCTTTAAAAGAGAACCTTATCAAAACTCTCTAGAGGATCTTTCCCAACCTGAACATTCTCTAAGTTTTAGGAATGCAGATGCTATGTATTTAAGCTCAATCCAAGGAACAAACGGTTACTGCTGGGGACATGCCTCTGTAACATCCAAATTTAATCGACTCGCTTTTTTTAATCCTGAAGACACTCAAATAAAAGAGGCCCTTAATGCGCCTCCTAATTCAGATGAACGAAATCAGGCGATTCAGTACTATAAAGACGTTATTGATCAGGTTGTTGATAATAAGGTTACTTCAATACCAGGATTTAGAAACTTAAATGAATTCTCTGCTCATCCAGATCTACAAACCTATCTCGCTGACAAAGTCGCTAACTCCTGGGCTGAAAGGGCCATGTCTATGCAAGGGTTATCTACCGCCGTTAGGGCGAGGGCCATGGAACAAGAGGCCTCAGAACAATTTTTTAAGGAAATCATAAAAAAGATTGATCACAATCAACAACCTCAAATTGTTTTTACAAAAGAAGGTGAACGCTTTAAAACTCACGCGGTACTTGTATCCGATTATAAAGTAGTCGATGATGAAGTTATTCTATGTATTCGCGATAATAATTATTACCCGTTTAGAAATGCTCAATGTCTTCATCAAATGAAAATTATGAATGATGGCTCTATTAATTATACAGAATGGGGAATCTTAGGGCGAGTAGAGTTGGCCCATAATGACAATCCCGATGCTATAAGCCAATTCCATGCACTACGTGAACATTGTGCTCAAACTAAAGATTGTCCCATCTAGAAGAAGGATATGACTCTTCCCAAGCCTCCACCTCGCCGTCGGTGAAGATAGAAGCTTGAGAAGGTTTTTGTCTTAATTAAAGATTATCAATAATAGAATTAAGCGTAGTAGAAGGTCTCATCACTTTTTCAACAACTTCAGAGTTCGTGTGAAAATAGCCTTGAAGATCAACTGCATTCCCCTGAGCTCCATTTAGCTCTTCTACAATTGTCGATTCTTTTCCTGTCATTTCTTCTGCAATTTTAGAGAAATGATTTTTAAGTTCAGAATCTTTTTCTTGCTTAGCAAGTTCTTGTGCCCAATAAAGAGCAAGATAGAAGTGAGAACCACGATTGTCGAGTTCACCAACCTTACGTGATGGAGAGCGATTCTCATCGAGGAATCTTTCAGTCGCAGCATCTAGGCATTCTGCAAGAACTCCTGCTTTTGCATTAGATTCATTATTCGCTAAGTGTTCAAGTGAAACACCTAAGGCCAAAAACTCTCCTAAAGAATCCCAACGCAGGTGGTTTTCTTCTACGACTTGCTGAACATGCTTAGGAGCAGAACCACCAGCACCTGTTTCAAAAAGTCCTCCCCCATTGAGAAGCGGAACAATTGAAAGCATTTTTGCCGATGTTCCCAATTCAAGAATAGGGAAAAGATCAGTTAAATAATCTCTTAGAACGTTTCCAGTAGCTGAAATCGTATCCTGTCCTTTTCTAATTCTCTCTACTGAATACTTGAGCGCTTCTGCAGGAGCTAGAATTTTAATTTCTAAGCCTTGAGTATCGTGATCTTCCAGAAACTTTTCTGTCTTAGTAATAACCTGAGCATCATGGGCCCTTTCAGAGTTTAACCAAAATACTACTGGCGTATCAGTAGCACGAGCGCGATTTACTGCAAGCTTAACCCAATCTTTTATAGCAATATCTCTAACACGAGACATTCTCCAGATATCACCTTCTTCTACAGTATGCTCCATTAAGCTCTTACCTGCAGCATCTTTTACAACAACTTTTCCTCCTTGAGAAAGAATGAAAGTCGTTGGATGTGAACCATATTCTTCAGCTTTTTGGGCCATCAGTCCAACATTGGAAACAGAGCCCATTGTTGAAACATCATATTTTCCATTCTTCTTACAGTCTTCAATCGTAGCTTGATAGAAGGTTGCATAAGAACGATCAGGAATCAAAGCAACTGCTTCTTCTAGCTTTCCAGCTGGACTCCACATTTTACCGCCATCACGGATCACAACGGGCATGGAGGCATCGATGATCACATTATTAGGAACGTGGAGACATGTAATTCCTTTATCAGAATCAACCATCGCAAGCTCAGGTCTCTTCTTATAAACTTCATTAATATCAAAGATGATTTCTTCTTTCTTTGCATCCGATAACTTTTCGATTTTATCGTAAACATCTTTGATACCGTTGTTAGCATTAACCCCTAGTTCTTTAAATGTTTCAGCATGCTTTTCAAAGACATCTTTATAGAAAACCTCTACACAATGACCAAAGATAACAGGATCAGAAACCTTCATCATGGTAGCTTTCATATGAAGAGAAAATAGGATTCCTTTCTCTTTCGCATTTTCGATTTCTTTTTCAATATATTCACGTAGAGCTTTTTTGCTCATGAAAGTTCCATCTACAATTTCCCCATCAGTTGTCTTTACACCACTTTTGAGAATTGTAGTCTGACCATCCTTTCCTTGGAGCTCAATCGTTAATTCAGTTGCTTTCTCAGTCACAAGAGACTTTTCGTTTCCAAAGAAATCACCATCATTCATATGGGCCACATGCGCTTGAGAGTTAGAGTCCCACTCTCCCATGCGATGAGGATTTTTTTGAGCGTAATTTTTAACAGCTCTTGGTGAACGACGATCTGAGTTTCCTTCTCTTAGAACAGGATTTACAGCAGAGCCCATAACCTTGGCGTACTTTTCAACGATGGCCTTTTCTTCATCAGTAGAAGGATTTGATGGGTAATCTGGTAAAGCATAACCTTGAGCTTGTAATTCTTTAACCGCATCTAGAAGTTGTGGGAGGGAAGCTGAAATATTCGGAAGTTTGATAATATTAGCTTGTGAGTCTTTTACCATCTCTCCTAGTAAAGAGAGGTCATCATTAATTCTTTGATCTTCTTTAAGATACTCTGGAAATTGAGAAATAATTCTACCTGCTAGAGAGATGTCCTTAGTTTCAACATCAATACCAGCGCTTTTGGTAAAACCTTTAACAATGGGAAGAAGGGAGAAAGTTGCTAAGGCCGGAGCCTCGTCTGTCTTGGTCCAAGTAATTTTTGCCACGATACATCATCCTTTATTTAAATTTTGAAATAATTTAACACTAAAGACACCAAATAAATAGCTCATGCCGCGCAACAAAAAGCACAATTATGCGGATTTTACTTAATTTTAGGAATGAATTCTTACAAGCGAAGCGTCAACTTCAGATAGAAAACTTAATCAAGAAGCTCGTTTAAATTATCGATTAAGGTATCCAAAGTAAGATTGGCCTCTATGATTTTGGCATCGTTAACAGAAGAAAAGGGATCGCGAACAAAATCAAAGAATTCAGGTCTCTTTGATTTGATGAAGTCCTTGCCTTTTTCAGTTAGGGAAAGAAGCTTCACCCGATAATCATCTTCACACTCTTTTCTCTGAACAAAGCCATTCTTTTCTAAACGACTGATCATCCCTGTCATATTGGCCTTAGTCACTTGAAGCTGTTGGGCCAAATCAGAAGAACGGATGCTAATTCCCGTCTCTATCATGTGAAGAATCTTGATCTGATTAAAAGACAATTCTTTACTTATTTTCTTTGTAGCAATCAATTCGATCAAGTTAGAGAGTTGAACCACATTTGATATGAGTTGATGATGATGATCTGAAATCAACTCAGGGGAAGGATTTATTTTAAAAATATCTCTATTTATTTTATTCATGGTTTGGTTCTCCTCCTCTATTTTTAACCAAGAGTCACAGAAGTACAATTTATGGAGGAAAAATTCTTATAATTCGAAGAATTTAATAAAAGAGAGTCCAATAATTTTTGAAAGCGTAGTATTCTTCGCCTTTGCGAAGAAGCTTTGGTCTTTATAAAAGAGATTAAGTGAGTAACTGTCCATCAAATAACTCACGTTTATCCCCCCTTCCCAAAAGTAAACTTTTTCACTCACAGAGTCTATCGGTCCTGAAATCTCACGACTTCCTTCTCGTGAATAAAGGAGCGTTCCTCCAAATCTAATATCGCCATTCCAAGGGCTAATTCCCGCACCTAAAAGAAATGATCCTCCTAAGGAAGGTCTAACTGTGATCGAATCATTTTCTTGTTGAAATTCATTCTTAAAAGGTAAATGAAGCTCACTCATAAGAAGAAAGTCTAAATTTGAAATGATTTTAACAAAGGAGAATCCTAAGGCAGTGGTAGAAAAGCCATTTCCTAGAGAGTCAGACCTTAAAGGCTTTTGAGCTTCATAAGTTGAAGTTGAGTGAGCGAAGGATTGCTCTAAATAAATATAACCTCTTGGTTTCCATTTACTATAGCCATATTCGGGCAAAAATTCATAAGCAACACGTGCCTTGATATCACCTAGACCTGCACTTGATTCTTCTCTAAATGAGTTGCGATGAGTATTCATCTTAACAGGAAGAGTAAGTCCGATTTGCCATAGAGGTGATACGAGATAGGCAGCTGACAAGGAAAGTGTTTCTATGACTTCTTGATTATTTTCTCTTCTCTTAGCTATTTCTCCCTGAGGATTCACATCATGAGTGATAGCAGCATTGGAGCCAGATAATACAACCTGGGCTCGATTATCTCCAGTAATGAGAGAAGGCAAGCTCGCTCCTCCCCCACAGCAAGCGGCTGCCCATGAGGATGAAGAGGCAAGATAGAGAAGAATAGCAATTAAAGAGTAAGTCCCCATTTAACCTCCTCTACCAGCTGATTCTCACGATCAAGAAGCTGAAAATGAATATCCCAATACCCCGGCATAATAAAGAAGATCTCACGGGCTTCAAAGATTCCCTCTCCAACTTCAGTCACTTTTATAGGGAAACTTCCATGACCCATTGTGGGCATCCAAATTTTTAAAAAGACTTTATACTCGGGACTTATGGGATAACCACTCTCATCTAAAATAAGAAATAATAGTTTTGATTCATCTGCAACGAAAGGTCCCAAGCGCCATAGGGGTCGGACTTGATATCGATTCTCTCGCAACCATAGGCTTCCTTCCTCTTCAAAATTATCGGAGTTTAAAGTATCCCTATTTTGAATTTCCTCAGGAGTCTCATCAGAAAGAAAAGGAGAATCACCACAAGAACTAAGATTTATTATTAAAGTAAATTTAATAAAAATAAGACAGTAGGATTTATACTTATTTATGAGATAAGACATTGGATTCTCCCTTCCCCTAATTAATGCTGATGTCCACCACCATGACCATTGCCATCAGAAGAAAGAGGCACTCTCTGACTTCCTACTATGACTTCACCTTGATCGTCAGATAACTTTACTCTTATTTCCCAATGTCCATTCATTCCATGAGTAAAGAAACGAGCATTTTGGATATCAAAGAGTCCCTCTTCTATTTCATAGGCATTCATGGCGGGACCTCCATGATTCATTCCATTTTCCATAATCATCCAAGAGTAAATATCAAGGTGATAGTCTGGTGAAACAAGACGATGTTCTGCATCTCCACGCTTCCAAAAAAGCATTTGAAAATGAGACGTCTCATTAGCGTAAGGTCCATCTACCCATGTAATGTCTGCACACAAGTTCGTTTTTCCCAAGTCAATGGGACAATGGGCGAAGCTCGAAAGTGAAAGAAGAAATAAAATCATAATGCTCATTCGTTTCATGGAATCTCCTCTATTTAAAGAATGAATATAAGTTATCTTTGGATATAACATCCGATTGATTTTTTATTGGTGTAACGAGGCTTTAAATCTTGAGCTAAATCACCCAAGACTTCTTGCAAATAGAACTTATCTGCTTTTTCAGGATTTCTAGAGTTCGTAGCAGCTCCTTGATAGATAATCTCCCCTCTCTTATCCACCACAAAAATATGAGGTGTTTTTAAAGCAGAGAATTGATTGGCAAATTTCAGGCTTTTATCAAGCAGGATGGGAAAGTTAATTTCAAATTGAGAAAAATAATCCATGGCCTTTTCTTTAGGAATGGCCTTATGAGAATGAAAGCCTATAAAACTAAATTGAGGGTATTTTTGCTGCAATTGATTTAAGTGAGTAAAGTGAGCTTGTGAACAAGGACATGAACTACTTAGAAAATAGAGTATCGTATATTTTTTGGAGTCGATTTTAATACTCTTACTTTTGCCTTCACGTAAATCAATCCCTTGGAAATCATTCCTATATGCAGCATATCCACTATTAAGAATAAGAAAAAATAAAAGTGCACTCTTGAATAAAGACTTCCCTAAATTCATAAAATTTCTCCTAAGAAATAGAAATCTACAGATAGCGAAGAGAGAGGGCTCCGCCAATGCAGCAGATTGTTGCACTCTCATAAAAACAAACACTTAAGGCGGTCCTCTACCCATTTTTTCCTTAGCAATCGGAGTTTGAATTCTAAAATAGAAGTAATATAAATAAAAAATTAAGGAACCCTAATGATCAAGAATCTACTTTTCTTTTCTTTCTTCCTGCTTTCTCAAAGCTCCTGAAACGAGAGGAAATAGGTATCAGAATGAAGCATCCGTTCTCTCCCCCGAGATCCTCTCAATTCAATAACGAAAATCAAAGGTGGCCCAACAGCTTCACAAGGCCACCTTCCTTTACTTTTTACATGAGTGTCTTTCTTTCTTACATCCTCCCTATTTCTAAATCTCATTTAGTTATAAGGTACGACCCCAAACGAAACTAAACCCCAATCTCATAATCATCCCAAAATAGTTATGAGGAAGTTGAGTATGAAATGAAAGAGACAATCAAGAAATTGATGAGTAAGACTCTCATCACCACCCTCCTATTTAGCCAAGTCACTATTGCAGATACTTTAATACAAGCCGAAGATACCCAAGGTAAGTATATAAAAGCAGTTGAACTTGATGATAATCGTTATCGCTTTTTTGAATGTACTGAAATCAATCAAGAGCTAGACTGTACATCCCTTTTCAATGATCAAAGAACCTTTTCTCGTTCAGATATCTATAAGCTCTCTCGCCGCAATAGAAGAAATGCGATTATCGCAGGCGTAGCTGATGTAGGTATTCTTGCGATTTCTCTATATCTTGGTGTTGTTGGCGCAGCCTATGGTTCAGCAGCCTATTATACAGCAGCTGGTGCCAGCCTAGATGGTGGAGTCGCTGCAGTTGGTGGATTTATTTTTGGAGCACCTACAGGTGGAGCCGCTGCAGCCGGTGTAACCATTGCGGCTAGTGATCTCGATCCTTTCATGCATAGAGATATTTCTTTGGCCATGAAAGAAGTTATTCAAATGGCCGATGAAGATGAACTTGATGATATTGAAGCTCAAGTTAAAGACTATGGAACTGTCGTGCAAATTGAAGATATTAGTTACGATCGCTTAGTCCATAAATTGAAATCACAACTCGAAGATCTTTAATCTTAATAAGGCCGGACTTTTGTTAGGCCTTTTTAATCTCTTCTTTTTTTAAGTCCTTTATTTCTTTTCTTCTCTCAAGTGCAGCTTTCTTATGAGCAAAATCACCAGCAATACCATATTCTCTTTCTGCTAACTGGCGTAACTTATCTAAGTGGCCATAGAGAATCAGTTCATCCCCTTCATGAATAGTATTTGCCACCATAGGGGCTCCAATAAATTCACCATCTGCCCTTTTTATCCCAAGTAAAAGAATTCCCTCTTTCCAAAGTTTAATTTCTTTTAGCTTCTTATCACAGATCCACATATCTTTTGTAACGGCTTGCTCAGAGATTCGATAATTACCTTGTAGATGGAGTAAACTAGCATAGTCTTTAATTTCTAACGATGTATAACGCTTTAAGAACTTTTCAACGAATATAGAGAGATATTTCTCAACGATAGCACTTGAGGCCATGGTCCATATCCCCACGATTCCCGTCATGATCATAAAAATTTTCAACCATGAAGGCCCCGAATCATCCTGACCCACGAAAGCAATCAATAGAGAGGACATAGAGGTTACAATCCCCATATTTCCCAATAGCATAAGAACCATCAAGGTTTTTCTTCGAACAGGATGATTGACTACTTTCTCACTTTCTTTAGTTGTGAAACCTACTCCCGTAAATGCGGATCTTGCTTGAAAACGAGCAGACTGCTCAGATAGGCCAGTATGCTTAAGGATGATCGTTGCAACTTTAGTTACAGTAATAGATAGAGTTAAGATAATGATTAACGAAGCAATAGCTAACACAATTTTCCTTAGGTTACCTTTTGTAAAATTATAACAGACAACTCAGGAAGAAAGAAGAAGCTTTCACTATACGAATAAGATGTAGCTACCTTTATTAGGTAGCTACATTAAAGAAATTAATGACACTCAAATGGTTCATTATCAGAATGTCTATGGCAACTCAATTCTACTGAGTCCTCACCTTTTACGTAAATTTTAACTTTTACACCACCTGAAACAGGCCAAGCTTTAACACCGTTAAATTTTGCAACTGATGAAGATTGTTTCGTAAAAAGAACGAGTGCTTCAGTTGTAGCTTCACTAGTGTCAATAATTTTTGAATTCGCAAATACTGATGAAGCTAAAAGAGTAGTCACAAATAAAGTAAATAATTTCATATAAATCTCCTATCGTTACTATGACATTCAACTAGAATATCAAACTTAAAAATCTAAATTTCCTAAGGTTCATCATCACCAGGTTCGTCATCACCAGGTTCATCATCACCAGGTTCATCATCACCGGGTTCGTCATCACCAGGTTCATCATCACCAGGTTCATCATCACCAGGTTCGTCATCACCAGGCTCAGAAGGTATTCGATCTTTACATAAGTTAATATCTTCTTGAAACTCTGGTGCACATAAATCAATCCACTTCTTGATATAGTCAATTTCTTTTGGATCTAGAGGAGCCTTTGGAGGCATTTCTCCATGTTTTACTGATAGAAATAATCTACTTCTTTCAGCATTTCCTTTAACTAAAATAGGTACAAATCTACTTTCAACGAGATAAAAGTATTTTGATAAATTAACAGGGTCATTTTCTGGATAGGCTAATTGACTAGAGTGACATCCTATACATTTAGGCTTAAGAATATAATTGTAAAGGGTTTTGAAATTAATAGGAGCATCACCATCTAGAATAGGATTAACTTCTACAAACTCTGTAGTGCCTACTTCTTTAAAATTGAACTTACCCTTCTTCTTATCAATACAGCTAAATGCAATTGAGCTCAGTAGAAAAAGTATCAACAATAACTTCAAAACGCCTCCTAATTTCATTTAGAGACAAAATTAACATAACAATAAATACCATAGTAGAGACCATGTAAAATGTATACCCCCTGGGGGTATGTGTCGTTTATTTTTTTTACAAATCTCAAAAACCAAGAATTTTAATAGGTCAGTACCATCTACATCGAGAGATGATCACTCTCTAGATTAAATATTAACCTTCTTTAAATAAAATCTTTCTATGAAGTATATAAGCGACATTCCAGCAATACTATAAATTATAAGCCAGGGATCTTCTTCAATTTTTATCCAAAAGAGACCTAAAAAGATAATTACATCTATTACAATGGAAAATATTAATAGAAGCGAATTAAAGTGAACCTCTTTTCTATTAGCATATTTAAAAACACCGTAATGGATTAATATATCCATTACCAGATAAAAGAAGGCTCCCATAGCAGCAATTCTGCTTACATTAAATACTAAGGTCAAAAGTGCTGTTATAACAGTAATGTAAACAAGTAGGTGCTTTTGAATATTACCAGGTAAGCCAAAATGCTTGTGAGGAACCAAATCCATCTTCGTGAGCATTGTTAACATTCTTGATACCGCAAACATACTGGCTACAATTCCAGTAAAAGTAGAAATTAAGGCTACAAAGATGGTTATATTCACCCCAAATTCGCCATAGGTCGGCCTTGCTGCTTCCGCTAATGTATAATTTTTAGCACTTATTATCTCATTAATTGAAAGACTGTTTGAAACGGCAAACGTCACAAGAAGATAGACTGAAATACATATTATAATAGTATATTTTATAGCTTTACCTATGTTTTTTTTTGGATCAGTAATCTCACCTCCACTGTTCGTAATTGTAGTAAATCCCTTAAAGGCTAATACTCCAACAGCGATAGATCCGAGAATGTTTAAAATACTTACATTATCAACCTCACTTTGAGGAATGATAGCATTTATATCCACACCACTTGCAGCCAGTCCGCCAATAGCTAATAGAAACAACCCAATGGCTTTAAAAAAAGCACCTATAAATTGAAACTTTTGAATAGCTTGATTACTTAAAATATTTATAAAAAATGAAAATATCACTAAAGCAGTTGCAACATAAGGTATAGAAGAACTAGAAATTGTTAAAAAGCTAGATCTCGACAAGTAATTTGCAAAAGTTCTAGCAACTAAGCTTTGATTTATTATCATGGAGAAAAGCATTAGTAATGCCCCCCAAGCAGCTATAGAAGAGTTCCCATAAACTTTGGTTAAGATTTTTGCTACTCCTCCAGAAGAAGGATAACTATTGGACATTTTTACATAAGTATAAGATGTCAGAGCTGAGACACAGCCTGCGAGAGTAAAAGCTATAATAAAATAAGGTCCAGCATAATTAGCTATTTCGCCTGTAAGAGTGAAGATACCAGCACCAATCATCACGCCAGTTCCCATTGCAATAGCACCAGAGAGAGTAATCTTATCTTTATCCTTATTGTTTACTGACATAAAATCTCTTTGTTGGAAAGAATCTTAATATGTGTATGCCAAACCAGCTCCCCATTTCTTAAACGTTTTATTGTAACTTGCGATAAATGAGAGATTTTTATTTTGTCGATATTCAAACTCAGAATAAAAATTCCTTATTGAACTATACTCATAATTAAACTGTAGCTTGGAAGTTAACTGAATTTCGCTTTCAAACTCAAACTCAAATTTTTTATCCATTTCAGGCTGATACTTAAGATCAATTGAAATATTTAATGGTAAAACCCATGTAAAACCCAATGTTGGAGTAGTCTCAAACTTGCCGTATTCCGCTTCCGTCTTAACACCAACATAGGGCTCTAAATACCTTGTAAGGATTCTAGATGCATGTAACTCACCCTCCATATTTGTGTCATAATCTCCAACGATATCAAAATCCAAAGCGTAAAACGAATTAAAAAAAGAGGATTCTGTTCTATAATAATTACTTTGAAGAAAATTTCGACTCCTTAAAAAGAAACTATCAGCATAGTTAAACTCCTTAGATTTCTCGCGCGCATTGGCTAGTTCTTTTGAACCTGGGCTATTTTCATATCGAACGATTCGGGCCATTCCCCCCATCATGTGATAAAGAATATGACAATGGAAGAACCAATCTTTTTCTTCATTTGCCTCAAATTCAATAATCCTTCTGTCAAGTGGTGGAATATTTACGGTATGCTTAAATACAGAGCTCTTGCCCTGATCTGTCATGACTCTAAAAAAATGTCCATGTAAATGCATCGGATGATTCATCATTGTTGTATTATCCATGACAAATCTAATTCTTTCCCCCTTCTTTATTTTCAGATAGGTATTTGGGTTAAGGGGTTTTCCATTAATTGACCAAACGTATCGCCCCATATTTCCGTTTAATGTGAAATGAAGAGTTCTTAACTTAATTCCATCTTTGACGATAATTTTCTTATCAGTGCTTAAAAGATCGTACGTTAATTCTTTGTAAATTGATTTCTTCTTATCGTAAACGTTGTTTTGTCTTAACTCAGGAGATCTATTTACTATACGAAAACCCATACTATCTTCGCTATTTTCAATATACATAGTATGATTAGTTTTTTTCATCATAGGCTTAAGTTCTTCTAATGAAGGTAAATTATAATTCGAAGTAAAATCATAATTCTGCTGAGATGGTATATCTTTAAATTCATTTTGATAATTCATGAAGAGCTCAGACCAAAAGCTCATTTTCTTCATCCCCATCATCTCTCCCATGGTTACACCAATGGGGTGTTCCCAATAAATATCGGGGGCTACAAAAAATGATTCTCCATTACCTATTAATACTTGCGAATGACCTGTCTTATCAATTGATTCAATCCTTAATTCATATGTTTTTTTAGGATCTACTTCTAATTCAATATCATAAGTTTCCGCAACTGAAATAGGTAACGACTTAACTTTTACAGGCTTTACATCTAGTCCATCAGCTCCAACGACTGTGATATATTCACCACCATAAGTAATTTTGTAGATACTTGTTGCAGAACCGTTAATTATTCTTAATCGAACTTTTTCTATTTCTTTAAAGTCACTAAATAAACGAATCTGTTGTTTTCCGTTTACTAAAAAATAATCATAGGCAATATCGGCATAGTCCATACCTTCCATTCGCTGAAAACTATTTCGCCACTTTGTTAATGCGTTTCCACTTTTAAAAGCTTCATACCACGACTGGACAGTTCCTTTAATAACATCATAGTACTCTCCCTGCTTTTTTAAATTTTTTTGAATTGTTTCACCGCTTTCTTTACTGAAATCTGATAAAATTATAACTTTATCCTTCTTCTTAGGTGCTTCTGATATGCCTTTTCCCCCTTGAGAGTGCTTAGGGTGAATAATAAAAGCACCATACATTCCATCCTGCTCTTGAAACATTACATGAGAATGATACCAATAAGTTCCGCTTTGTATAAGTTTAAATCTGTAAGTTTTAGACGAATGGGGGGGAATTGGTAATGAATTAATATAAGGAACCCCATCTTGATTATTTTTTATAAGAAGTCCATGCCAATGAATCAAAGTTTTATCATTTGTCTCATTATCAACTTTTATTACTGCTGTTTCGCCTTCTACAAATTCAAGAACTGGTGCAGGAATAGAGTTATTTACTAGAACTTTATTCACATACTTCTTTCCGTTAACGATATGGCTTCCTCTAGATATAGTTAAGTGATAATGTCTCTCTTTTGCAAAAAGAGAGACGCAAAAACTTGCAAGAAAAAGAAATACTACAACAATATATCTTATGAACATTTAACCTCCCCGAGTATAAGTACTATTTCAATCTATACCCCCATAGGGTATTTGTCATATATAGATTTAACTTATTCATTAGACAAATCAACAATTCGATACAGGAGGTTCATTTTTCCTTAGGGCAAGACAGTAATTAACTATGCTAATATCTTCGTGACAAAACCAAAAGAATTTCAAAGTTATATATACGGAGATCTTAACAACAACTTTGGAAATCTAAGTTAAGAAAATTAAAATGCCCTTCTATAATTAATAAAAGGGCATTATTAGAAAACTAGAAAAGAAAGATTTAACTCCCAATACCAGCAGCTTTTAGACCTTCTCTCGTAGGGCCATTAGATTGACAGCAATCTGCTAATTTTCCATTCACGACAACCGCAGGAATTCTAGTGATTCCTAGCTCATCAGCACGACTCGAGATTGCAGAATCATTCATATCAAGAATGTTTATTTCGCAGTTATTGCAAGCTAATTCGTTAACTAGCTCAATTGTACTCTTACACGCGGAACATCCCGCATTAAAAATCTCAACTTTTTTTACCATACAATCCTCCTTAGATTAAATACAAGTATCACATTGCTTTTTCAGAGGTAATAAGTTCCAAATAGAAGCAATTACTAAAATACTTATTCCTAATTAAAAAAAATTCATTTCTTAAATTATAAAACAATGTTGCTATTCCAATGACTCCTAAATAAAAGGGCCCATATCCTCTTCTAGACTGAGCTCTAAAACCAAGCCCGAAAATAGTTATTCCTAAAAACAACGCTATTAAAATAGTATCCTTCAAAGAGAAAACCCAAGCCAACACTGGATAAAATATCAGCTATAGCAGGATAACATAAAGGACATGCTGCTTTAGCTAGAAAGGCCACTCCTAATACCGGCCCAGTAGATACAATACCAAGGAAATCAAAAACCTTACTTTTTTTTGATGGAAACGAATTTGCAGCTTCCATTAATTTTGAAGAAATTAATTCAATTGATGGAATACCAGAGCCTTCATATAATCGACAGCAGTTGGCATCAGATTCTGGTTCTACTCCCATTATATCCACTCCATTAATTAATATTGTAGGTGAACCATGTTTCTTTACATAAACAGGAGCTACATCTGAATTCCTATCCCACTCCTTCCAACGTGCATTCAAATTTATATTTGAAAATGCTTTCATCAAGTTAGCCCTACTTGCTTTAACATTTGGACAATCTTTATCAAAAATAAACTCAACATTTAACATCTCTTATCCTTTTCAAAACATTCTAGAATCGGGCACTCTGTGACAAATTTTTCATCATTGGAACAAGAATTAATCATCTTCTTTAAGGAACGCTTCATTATATTTAAGTCTTTAATCCTTTTTTCGACTTCATCCAGTTTCTGTTCAGCTTTTACCTTAACTTGACCACACCTTGCTCTGTTATTCACACGTAGCTCTAACAGTTCTTTTGCTTCATTCAAAGTAAATCCTAGATACTGAGCTCTTTTAATGAATTTGATTTTAATAATGTCATCAAAAGAATATTTTCGATATCCAGATTTAGGTGTGGGTTGCTTAATCAACCCCTTTTGAACATAAAACCTTACGGTTTCAACAGTAACACCAGAGTTTTTAGCCAATTGTCCAATAGTATATTCATCTTTCATAAATTCATTATAAACCCTGTAGTACACTACAGAGTAAAGTAAAATATAATTACATTTGAATATGAATTTGAATTTGAATGCGAGGTTATTGAATTCACTAAAAAAACTTAAACTCAATTAATGTTTCATATAGTGTATTTAAAATCAAATAGAAGAACTCTCTATACTTATCTTAGAAAATTTTATGGACATTTGGAAATATTATAATTATTTATCATCCTCAGACAGTTAGCTATCGTAATAACTTGCTTCGCTAAATCGAGTAAAGAGAAAATCTATCACCTTTGCTTTAAAAGTTAAAAAGTATAGAAAACTAAGCGCACTCCGGTCGAGTCAGGAAAGGTTTAGAAAGATGGGAAATAAGCAAAAATATATAGCAGGTACAATTAGCAAAATCAGTATCATTTCGAAAAGACTTAAAAGAATCACATTTGATATAACTGAAAGTCATTTTTTTTCTAAGGATCTAGAAGGTGCATCTCTTAAGGTCTATTTTGCAAATCAGTTAGAAGATATAAAAAAGTCCAAATCGAGAACCTATACCCTTTCCCAATTCCAGCCTAAAGATAATAGCATAACTATTGATTTTATGACTCATGATCAAGGGGGGCCTGGTTCGAGCTGGGCCAAGATGGCAAAAATGGGAGACATCCTTTATTTTTCAAGACCAAGTCGCATAAAAATGAAAACCTTTCCTATAACAGACTACCTCTTTATTGGAGATCTTACTTCTTTTGGAGCAATCAATGCGTACGCTCGAAAACTACCAGAAGGCTCATCAATAAGAGCAACCCTATTTCTAGAATCAAAGGATGAGATTAAAAATCTGAGGAAATTTTCAAGTATTGATATCAAATTCAAAAATTTGAAATCTAAAAAAGACTTTGTGAAAGTTGTGAAAAAATATGAAGCTCTCTCATCCCATACAATTCTATTTTCTGCTGGACAGAGCTGTCGTATAAAGAAGTTAAAAAATTATCTAAAAAAGAAAAGTGCCCTCTTAAGCCCAAGAATGTCTTTATCTCCAGCTATTGGTCATGAATCTTATTTCCCCCTTTTTCAACAAATTTCATCTTCTTTAATTAAGCTGTAATTTTTATAAAATAGACGCTCGTACTTTTCTGATGTGATAGATAGATATTATCAAAAGGGGTTAAATTTATGAAAAAAGCTATTCTACTATCTGTATTATTTATTACTCAACCACTTCAGGCCCAATGGGAATGCATTGCCTTTAAAGATCTAACTAAAGATAAAGACCCTCAATACATTCAAATAAAACTAGAGGAGTCGAAACTAGGTTATCAGGCCATGTTTGAAAATCATGCTATTACCGCCTCTCTTGACCCTTACACAAAAGGTAATCCTTTAATACTTATGATTCATGAAGCTCCCCCGAAAGATGTTTCATTTGATCCTTCAACAATGAGGTTTCCTACATTAAAAAAGCCCATTACAAGTACTATGTCTGCTGGGGCTAGCTTTGGGACATCTCAGAAACTTATCATGACAGGTTTTGGTCCAGGTCAAGCTTACTCTTTAGGAATTAGTTGTATCGACCGCTCCATTCATTTTGATGAATCTACACTTGAGTATCAACTCTTCGAAGAACTCAAAACAGTTTCCGGCCTAACTCCTCAACAAGTTAATCTCTAAGACACTTACTTTAATCTGAAAATATCATCGAAAGTTAGGGTGCATAATGATCTTTATGCATCTTAATTTTTAAAATCAATATGTGAACGGCTCATTCTGAATCTAAATTCTGTTATTAATAAATCATAGACTCGAAATGTGATTTTATAATAAGAAAGGAAGAAAGAAAAAGGCACTCATCAAGAATTCCGCCATTTGGAAAATCAAGTTCGTGCCTCTTCTTTATAAAAATTAGATAATTTTTCTAACGCATGAGTTATGAGACGGTGCCTCTGAGAATCCAGGATAATATCTAATAAAGTCGAGCTTTGTAACCGCTTCTTCATCATTTATATCTTTACCCATCTCTATTTCGTAGTAAACATGCTTTTTAAACTTAGGGAATCCAAAGCTATCTATATAACCATCTTCTTTGTAATCAATCGATAATTGATTTCCAGAGAAGGTGATGAATTTTTCAACATGTTCTGAGTCTTTCTCAGCATCTAAGTAGAGTAAGAGATCTCCCCTATCCCCCAAATTATCGTCGACAAAATTTCCAAAACCTAGGAATCTGATTTCTAAAAAGGCATTTTTCACGTTACCATTTGCATCACAGTTACCGATTAAAATAATCCCTCCTCTATCACAATTAAAAGAAGAATAGTATCGATAAGGTGAATTGAATCTTGGATCATTTGCCCCATATCTTTCCTCAATATCTTTCTTTGCCTTTAGTAGAAAACTAACAAGACGTTTTGTTTTCGCAGAAGAAAAATCATTCTCAGTAAGATCACGGCCACAAGAAGTAGCACTCACTTTCGATGCAAATAGATTACTCGATAATAATAAAAGCCCTGCAATTAATGCTTGTTTCATAAAACCCCCTAAGTAAAACTTTGATAAGCAATTAAATAAAAAACACTAACCTTGTCAAACAAACTATAATAAATACCCTATGATAAAAACTTCTTACATCTCATAAATTCAATTAACTCGTTAAATTAAACTCATCCTAATCCTCCTGAAAAGTACAGTAAGTCGTTAATGAATAGGTATTGAAAAACTCAACTCGAGCAATAAGAAGAATAACATTGGAATGAATTACAGATAATAAGAAAAGAGATGTATGAATCCATGGATATGTTTTTCGCTCCATGGATTCATGACTATAAAGATACTTATACTAGATAGATTGTCTTAAATGATAAAGATTACTTACACTCTCTCATTTGCTTAATTCTATCAAGGCATTTTCTACCAGCTTCTGCTTCACTCTTGTACGAGTAGTACTCGCGAATTAAAACATTCTCTAATCTAATCTGGTAACCCCAACGATTAAATTGATCTTTATCGGTCTGACAATTACACTTTTGAGTATTACTTACGTCGCCACAAGTAACGTAAACAGAATCTCCAGCTTGAATATAAGAAGATGAACCTGGAGCTAGATCAATCGTAGTTCCAGCAAAGGCAAAATTTGTAGTAGATAAACAAGTAATTAGACCTAAAATTAGCTTTTTCATTATGACCCCTCTTAATGATTTTCGTAAATTGTTGGCAATATTTTTAATTTACCACCATTTTATAGTCAAACGAACTCAGCGAACTATGAAAATTTGATAGAGTTATGCTCACTATTCATTTTTAAATAGAACATAATATAAGAGGAATTATGTGAAACGGGCTTCATTCCATAATTTATCAAAATAAAGGGTTTCATCTTTTGATCGAGTTAATCGAACTTCTAAAGAGGTTATCCAAAGCTTAACTGTATCTAGTGAATCCTTATTCTCTAAAAGATCACTTAGCTCAATTCGTGCTGAGTCCTCCTCCTTAGAAAACTCAGCAACTACATTAGAGGCCAAGGCATCAATACCAAACTGAATAAATATTCTTCCAGCAGAATCTGTAACGGGATCTAGTTTATTCAAATCTTTAAGAAGATCATCATTTAGATTTTCTTTAACTAAATAACCGTAGCCAAACCATATTGAGTCATTATGTTTTTTTAAAACTTTTGCTTTAAGTAAGGGACGAAAATCATAATCACTCAATTCAATCCATCCTTCCCACTCATTAAATATTTTTTTTCTCACAAGGGATTTTGAATCAGAGGATCTTAAAGTCTTCACATAGAAATAAAGACAAACCATAACACCTATTAAAATTACAGTAATCAATTCCATCACTTTTAACTCTCAATACAATTCTATTTCGTCATTTTTTTATAAGCAGCTTCAAATCTTTCTTTGAACTCTTTTAACTCTTTCTTTTTTGAAAAACCAAAATAGCCTTTATTAAGAGTAATTCTTGGGGTAAGGGATTTAATTTTAGCTTTATTTTCATTAAGAGAAAGTAAACGGAATGCCTCTCGATTATGGGCAATCGCGATATCAATTCTTTTTAGTTTTAACATGGTAAAAAGCTGATCGATATTGTTAAGATAAATAATATCGAGCTTTTGACTATTCTTATTAAAATCCTCTCCTAAACTCCACCCTCTAATTGCGCCAATTTTCAACCCCCTTAATTTGGAAAAGTCCCCTTTCCAATTAATTTGCGACTTCTTAAGGCCATAGAATAAAATTTCATCTTCGTAGAAATGGAAATTAGAAAAGTCTAGATAAGCTTCTCTATTTTTTGATTTATAGGGACCAATGATCGCATCAGCCTGTCCCCTTTGCATAATGAGATGGGCCCTTTTTAAGGGATAGAGGGTTATATTAATATCCACATCCATCTCTCTAGCAATTCTATGAGTTAAATCAGCTCCCAATCCAATCACTTTGCCATTTGATTGAGCCTCGAGGATTTCAGGGAAATAAGAGCCAATGAATTCATAAGTTCTTCCCATACTTGAAAAAGACAAGAAGCCAGAAATTATAATTACGGATAAAAACCTCAAATAGAATCCTTACTAGAGTATGCCTATTTTAGTTACACTTGATTTAAAAGACTAGCTCTACTTAAAATAAGAATTCTTAAGAAAGCTCGCACAACTCTGAAAGAGGCTTTACTCACCAGAGATTTTAAATTTGAAGCCTGAATTAAAGACTACGGTAGAGCGAGATTCAATAATATAATCATCATAAGTATCGTTAATAATATTGTATCCCATATAACCCTTTCTTGGTTCTAAATTACAATAAATCGCAATCGGCCTACCTTCCAAATCTCTTTTAACCTCTTTAGAAACTGAATATTCAGGAGAAAGCATATGAAAGCGATTTTCACTTTCATCATCCAAATCATAGTATTGGCTTTTAATTACGAGATGAGACCCGTTAATGGTTAATACAGAAGCTGATATATTTAATCCTTCGGGCCAAATATTTCTATATTCAATATTAAACTGAATAGAATCTTCAAAAACTTCGACTCCTATCTCTTTGAGTCTATCTAAAAACATAGATTTTAGATTTTTCTTTGCTAAGAATTCGGAAGTTCTCTTAACAGTTGGATCTTTCATTTCACATTCAATAGCATTGGTTTCAACACCTAATACAAAAAGAAAGAAAGTAAAAATACAGAATAACTTCATTGAGCCCCCAAAATAAATCTTATATACACAGGATCATACTTTTGAAATCATTTGTCTACTTTAAAGAAGTGCCATGCTCCTTTGGTTTCGCTCCTGCTAAGTAAAATATAATTCACTTCTTTAAAATACGAATATTGCATGGACCTTTAGCTCTATCTCTAAGTATATAAATAAAAAAAAGATTAAGAGTGACTTTAAAGTTAAATGAGAGAGAACTCTGAAGATTAAGAAAACTTAACTGATAAAAGAGAGCGGCACTCTTTTCACGAATGCAAAACATTTGCACCTGCGAAACCAAAAGTGCATAGCACCACTTAAATATCTTTTGGGACTTCTATCCCGTTTGCTTGATAATAATTTTTAATCATCTCTATTTCACTCAAATAAAGCCAAGAGCTTTGATAGTTTTCTTCTCTTGGAATAATTTGTGACGATCTATAATCTGGATGGATATATTTACTCCTCTCCCAAAGAGGTAATAAAAAATAATTCTCATCATAGTCAGTTGCTCTACTAGGAACTCCATATGTTGTAATTTTAGCATCGTCTCCAAGTATCGATAAAGAAGGTATCCATATCTTATTTTCTTTATTTTTAATTATGTAATAAGAAATATCATTATTCTTAGACTCATATACAGAACCACTTACATTACCATAATAAGAAATATTATATTCTGCTTTTGTTACTAAACCGGTCTCAAAATCAGGACCATCTCGATAATCTTTAAGTGTGATAGACTTAGGAGATGCAAAGATTCGAGAACGTTCTTCACCTTTATAGATAAATGACTTTTCAACAAAAACAGGCGCTTTTATAAGTGGAGGTATAAATTCAACCTCTTTCGCCATTAAACTATTCTCAGATTCTTTGAAGTTTTCAAAATGTTGATCTCGCCTAATATATAGGTCTGAAAGTTCTTCTCCCTCTCTTTGTTCTAGTTCAGGAGAAAGGAAATTATACGAAGCGATTAATTCAAAAATATTTAAACTAGATATATCTGTTCTTGCATTATTTTTATTAATTTCACTTGCTAAATATACTTGTATAACAGGAGGTAAGGCCAGAGAGCCCTCACCTATTCCTTTGCTATACCACGAAATAGAAGTCATTTGCTCATTTTCGTTATTTAACCATGAAGCGTAAGCTATAAAAGGAGCAAGTCTAAAAATACCGTGGGAATTTGACTTGTAAAAAAACCTAAAATAAAAGACATTATCGATTTCAATATAAGCAAAGACTCCATATCTTTTTCGCCCATCCGAGGGAATGGTTTGATCAAAATGAAATAATTCAGTAAAGTGATAAATTGCGTTCTTTACCGCAATACTCTTTACAGGAACTAGATCAAGTTCATGAACAAGCTTTTCAGCTCTAATAGGATTTTTTCCAAAAAACCTAGTGTTTAAAGGAATTGAACTCGAATAGCATGAAATAGAAATGATATATAAGAAAATGAAAGACTTGATAAAGTTGTTATACATATATTTAAGTCCTGCAGATACGTGCACAATGCACTTTCATTTGGGATTTTTTAGGAGTTCTTGAAAGAACTCCTAAAAAAGAAGCTATTTAAATCCCATCCACTTGAGTGATGTTACTTATTGCAATACCGTCTGTACCTTGAGTTCCGTACCAAATAAATGCATCAAAACTAAATACTTCATTATCTTTTTTAACAAGACCAATATAACTTCCCTCAACACCTGTATAAGCACTCAAATCTTTGATGAATACTGGCTCAGCGCCTAACTCTCTTATAATATCATTTTGTAGGGTAATACTTAGCTCGCTAAATTCAGGTAATTCTGAAGCGAAACTATTCACACTTAAAAGTAAGAAGCTTAGAGTTAAAATTATTTTTTTCATATATCCTCCGATAGATTAAATTATTCCAAGCCTTGTAACACACCACGCCAATTACTTCTAAATAATAACTCTCTGTTGGAAAAAATTACAAACTCTACCTAAAGAAGTGCCATGCTCTTTTGGTTTCGCTCTTGCTAAGTACATATAGATTTCTTAAGGAAAGAAAATTTAAACTGGTTGGGTGGACGACGTGCTCTGTTTCTAGCTAATCGTGTATGGTGGGCTCGTGAATGCCGCGCCTTCGGCTGGATTCACTTCAATCACATACCTCTGCGCTTCAATGCTTGTCACTGGCAACCATTGCTGCGCGAGGCTAGCAGGATCTTTTCGATCCCGCTCAACGGGTCCACCAGTATGGCGCTGAAAGACGCAATTATGCTTTTGATTAATTTTGTGTGTTAGAAATGATATGGGGAATTGAATGGTGGATTTTTAAGACTTCTCCTAAATCCAACACCTTAAGTTAGGCTCGTTGACAACATAGCGAACGTGAGTCACGTCCAGTCACATTGAGAAGAAAAAAAGCTATTTTATCGATTCATTTCAGAAAGAAGTGCCTTAAAGTATTCTTCGAAATTTGTTACTAAGCGATCTCTGTTTTTATTTGATTCATTAGGAAAATATTGATTAAAAACAAATTTAAGATTCTCAGGCTTTTTATTATCTTCTACTATCGATGCTAGTTTCTCAAACATCTCCATAGGCTTATCTTTAAAAATAGAACATAGGATATCTAAGTCATCTATAGGTACAAAAAACAAACAATCGGGATTAAAGTGATCTAACTTTAAATCTGGGTAGGAGCTTCTTACTGCATCATAAAGAAATTCATCCCAGACGCTTCTACCATTTCCTAGAAAAAGTTCACTATAAGTCACAACAAAAATAAAGTTATCAAATCGACATCCTGAAGTATTAATATCTTCTAAGTTGTTTAGACTTATAATACTTTGGACCACTCCCTTTATAATATCTTTATCAAGACGTTCTTTTAACAAGTCATCTAGTGGGTTGATTTGTAAAATTTCTTTAAGTTTAATAAACTTACACTCTATTATTAATCTATAGTGAGCTTCTACAATAAGAAAATCTGCGTTTTTTGAGTCCTTAAATAATTCTTTGAAAAAGTTATCTCTTTTTACATTTTTTGTAATTTCATTTAGAGCATTGAAAACATAATCTTCAAAAGTGTCACTGAAAATCCTATTAAAATTACCGTTACTTTTCAGAGAAGGAAAAGAATATAAAAAGTCATACATAAAATATGAGTAGATGTTTCGCGATACACACAGTAAACCTTTATCAGTTCTCAAAAAAGGTCTATCCTTAAAAGGAGATCTTTCGACATTTTGAAGCTTTAAATTACGATTAAAGCTTTTGTTAGAAATGTCATAAGCTTCATCATAATTTATAGAGATCAAACTTAGGAAAGTATTTAATTTATTTTCATCATACCCATTCCAATTTAGAAAAAAGCCTTTATTCAAATAAGGATTTTCCTCATTTAAAGACTCAAGAAAAAACCAAACAATAAATAGATGATCAAAAACATCCTTAGTCGTCATTGAAATTTCAGAAATAAAGAAAGAGTTTAAATCAAACTTAGAATCCATTTTAAAATAAAGTTCAATAAGTCTTCCAATACTACTCTTATTTAAAAACTGATTCCCCTGTAGCCAGAACTGTTGAAATGCTGCTCTACGCATAAATTTAATAATTTGATTTTTAACAGATTTATCAAATCCTAAATCTGTGTTCATACTTTGATTAAGAATTAATAAATCTCTAATATCTTTATCTGTAGCTAATCTCTTAGTTTCTTTTGATGAAAATACAATAGACCATTTTAGGAGCAATAATAACTCCCATGTAGTCATACCTGAACGTGGCATCTCTTCTATTGGAGATTTTTCTAAATGATATACTTTACCAATGATCAAGAAAAGTATTGAATCTATATTCAATTTTCTTAGACGATTTCTAATTGGCTTAAATTTTCTATATTCTTCGCTAATGGCCATCACCTATCATTATTCAATTATGAATATGGCTTAAAAATTAAGCCGCCAGTTCTTTACTGATAGCAGAGGTTACTTTCAACATATTGTCGATATTGAAATTAGCTCCAGCCGCCATCCTTCTAATTGTAGCGATTGGGACTTTCGATCTTCTAGCGAGTTCTTCTTTATTAATGACACTGAGATAACCAGAAATAATGTCATGAAAAGCTTCTTTATCACCTTCAAGGATAGCTTTGGAGAGAGCTTCGGAGAGAGCTTCGGCTACGGCCTTGCTGTCTTTGAAAAATTCAACAGAATCATTCTTAAAAAGAGTTTTCCCTTTCTTAACCTTAATAGGAGCTAATGAATCAATGTTAAAATTTGCCATTTAATTATCCTCACTTATTTTCTTCAAGATAGATTTAGCTTTTCTAATGTCCTTATCTTGAGAGTTCTTATTTCCACCGATTAAAAGAATTATTATGTTTCCATTTTTATCTTTCGTAAGGGTGAAATAAATCCTTCTTCCATTCCCCCACTTTAGCTCTGCTAGACTTTCAGCCAGCTTCTTAGCAATTCCAAAGTGGCCATCAGTTCTTATTCTAGCGATTCTCGCTTGAATTTGAGCCTGTTCTTTGATCGCCTGTTTATTAAACCAATCTATGTATTCCTTGGTTTCTTCGACTCTATACATCCAAATCCTATCATATTTGATATGAAAATCAACATTTCCTATCATTTTTGATATATTTCATACATTCTCAAATGTATAATCAACCAGTTAAAAGAGGCTAAGGGGCCATTTCAAGCCCCTTAGTATTCTATTTTTTAAGTCTGATAACATTATAAAGCGAACTAAATTTACCAATGAAGTGCCATGCCTGATTCAATTTACTAGCGCTACTTTCTTCTTATCAAAATCTTTTATTCCTAAATGCAATTCCAGATGCTGTTTTAAGATATCTTTCAAAGTTGTAGGCTTTCTGCTTGTCAGAAAACCAGTGAACAGTTTCTAGTTTCCATGGAATATACTTTGATGTGTATTTACTTTCGCCTCTATTATGTTCTCTAAGACGTCGTTTAAAGTCATTACTAAGACCAACATAAGTTTTTGAGATATTTGATTTGCTTCTAAGGATATAGACGTACATGTTTTTATTCATGCAAGAACAGGTTGCTATATAAGATATTATAAATTGTTTAAATTATTGATGTGATTTGAGTAGATTTTCAAAGTTGATTGCTCTTCTTCGCTAAAGCTTCGAAGAACACCATTCTTCTTTTATCTTTAAATGGCCTCCGCCATTCGAAGCTTTAGCGAAGAATGGTGGACCCTAGCGGGATCGAACCGCTGACCTCCTCGCTGCCAGCGAGGCGCTCTCCCAGCTGAGCTAAGGGCCCATTCAAAGAAGTGAATTGCTCAACAATTTAAGGGAGATGACTTCATATGGCCAGTAAAAAGAGTGAATGCGCCGCACATTTTTCCGTATCCCCTAAGCCTCTGAAGAAAACTTCAAAAACATAATCCTCTACCGATGAGAGGCCATTACTCATCATTTATAGACACATACAAAGGATCTCATCATGAATGAAAAATGGTCAGCACAAATTCAAGTTAAATGGAATAAGAATGCTCCAAAGAGTTGGGAGTGGCTTAGTGAATGGAGTGAAGTGAAAACGGCTTGGTCTACAATGGGAGACTGGGATATGACTCTTTGGGTAGAAGTTGAAGGGCCAAAAGAGCTTGAGGACTTTGTTCAAAATAAATTGTGGTCAAAAGACTGGGTAGAAAATACGAAATCGACTTGGTCAAAGGAGCTTTGGTTCTCGGAACAAAGAGCTGCTTAATTCCTTATTTATCATGCGGGAATCTTTTAAGATTCCCGTGTCTTTAAATATGACTTTTAAAAATTAAAATGAAAGAAAGATTAAAAGAAGCGAATCAAATTAAAGTAAGCATGATGGGCTTCATGTAATACTTCCAATCCTTGGGCCACCGTTCCCTTTACAGGCGCATTATAGATTCGTACTCCAGAGCTGATTTTCCAAATATCGCTTAAACGCTGAGAATAAGAGAAGGTGATCAGATCTTCTTTATCCCTTTCAATATCGTGAACCCACATCAGAAGAAGTTCTTTCCCCATAATATCATTGAAAGCATGGCGAGCCCCTAAGAGAATATCTCTTTGAAAAATAGAAAGTCGCGCTCTCTCTTCCTTACTAGCTCCAACAATTCCTCCAGCTTCAAAGAAGAAAGAAGTTTCACCGTAATTCCACTCAGGAAGGTTATACTCAAGACCAAAAGCTAAATCACCGTGATCGATTGGCTTTTGAAGACCACTGGCCGTATAGACCTGTTGATCACCATCACTGAAGAAACGATAAGCTCCTTCAAACTTAAGAAGCACATTGGAAAGAGCATACTGTAGGGTCCCCCCCAATTGAGTCTTCTTAAAATAATAAGGAGTTGGATTATTTTGTAGACGATTAATATCTAAAGGAACTGGAGTGCCTGTTATAGGATTAAGGGCATAGTTTAAAGTTCCCGTTAAAGGTTGGTTCCTATCTACATGATGAATAACATGAAAACTCGCATCTCCATCATCCATTAAATATCTTAAGCGTGCTCCCCCTTGGGCTACCCACTGGTCACCATTGCCCTCTTCTCCATCAATATACTCAGGTCGAGCAATATCGGTACCAAAACCTAGGCGTGAATGCTTTCCAGGGAATTGTGGATTTTCAAAACGAGGCCAGTAGAAGAAACTAATATCACCCCAATCAAATTCTTTATTCAGTTCTAAAGTCAGTTCACCGAGTTTTTCAAAATACTCAAGATCAGAATCATAATTTCTAGAGTTTACGACATCAGCAGGATGAAAGGCTTCCGTGGCGGTCCAATTAAAAAGCTTATACCCTGCAAGAACCTTCCAAGAGTCTCCTTCACCAAAGCGCATGGATAGATAGACATCTTCAAAGGCCATAAAGTCTCGATCAGAGTCTTTTTGATCAACTCTGGCAAAACCTCGAAAGGAATGTTCAAAAGGACCATTTTCATAGCGTGCTTCAACACGAGAAAAAACAAGCATCCCCACATCTTCAGTCGTTTCATTGTCATCATCTTTAAATTGACGAAATTGAAAAGAAACTTGACCGCGATTAAACCAAGTCCCTTCATCTTCCTGGGCCATACTACTTTCAAAAGATAAGCCTAAGAGCAGACATAAAAATGCTAGAGAATGCGTATTTAAATATTTCATCGAATAATGCCTTACCAATTATTTTAAAGAAGTTTTCTTAAAGTCTCGTGCACTGTGATTAACACCCAGTTTTCTCTTCTTCCACTCCATCGTTGACTCTTTCTTCGTTTGAACATTCTTCATATGAATCTTACTTGCGCGCCAAAGAGTCTTATCTCCAACTTTATAAGATTTAAAATCAGTGAAGTTTGCAATTTTAAGAAGCTCACCTTTACGATCAAAGTATTCCATTTTTACCGGATTCATAAACTTTGATGAAATGGTCATCACCATTTTTGAGTAACCTGAATTACTCTTTGGAACTCTCTCAACAATCCAACCTTTAACACCGGAATCTAATGTTGTGTCCTTAAGCCATTTGAAATTATACTTATCCACTTCTTGAGAACCTAAATCTTCGTAGCTGAATTCACTCCCCATAAAAGAAGAAGACTTATTACTAGAAGAAATTCTCTTTACACGACGAATTGTCGGTAGATAAAGCCATTGATCATCGTCCTCACCTTTATGGGAGTGAGTTAACATTTTAGTTCCTTTAACGTCTTTTGGATTAAGAAAGGTCATTAAAGACTTGTCTCCGTCACCTTCGACCTCGAGAGTTTTCCCTGCCATAACACGAGTCGTTTTAGCTCCATAGGCATCAATAAGGATCATCTCCATGTCCGACTCTTCACCTTTAAAATTCTCATTCTTGTATTCGAGTCCTCGGGCAATTAAAGTTCCGCGAATCTCAGGAGTCTTTGAACTCATGAACTTTGTATTGAGAAGATCCATAGAAGGTTTAAATTCAATTTTTCCCGCATCACTTTGAGCGGCCATAACCGCGGTTCCACTAAAAAGAAGGCCTATGGCCAAAGAAAGAATGCTATTCATTTTCATATACTCTCCTCACAAACTACGCAGTGCAAAGTTTATTGATTAAAATCCGCCCCATCTTATCGTGATTACTAGCACCTGACCAGAAATCCTCCCTGGTTTCGAGGGCCAAGTCTAAGTAATATAATGATTATCTAATTAAAACTATAAATGACTCTAATAATTTCAAGACATTACACACTGTACCAACACCTTTGCTTTTAAGATGCCTATACTGTCGCTAGTATCAATTTAAATTAACCCTACCCCAATCTAAAAAATAAAGGTTACCTATGACAGTATTTATAAATAGAACCATTAACTTGAAAAAAATCAAGGCCATCGGACTTGATATGGACTACACCATTGTCCGCTACAACACGGAGGCATTTGAAGAGCTCACTCATAAAGAGGTACTTGCCAAGCTCGTCTCTCTTAAGAATTATCCTGAAAAAATCAAAACATTAAAATTTGAATTTGAAAGATCGATTCAAGGACTTGTGATTGATAAGAAGAGAGGACATCTATTAAAGATTAGTCGCTATGGAAAAGTTAAAGAAGCCTACCATGGTTTAGAACCTCTAGATTTTAAAACTCAACAAGATATCTATGCCAACCGTATTATTGATTTGGCCCTACATCAATTTCAATCACTAGATACAAGTTTTTCCATATCAAACGGAGTGCTTTATTCTCAGTTAGTGCAATTGAAAAGAGAGGGCATGGAGCTTCCTGACTTTTACAATCTTGCAGATGATATTAAAGAAATTCTTGATATCTGCCATGGAGATGGGACCATTAAAGATCAAGTAAGAGAAGATCTTGAGCGCTTTATTATCAAAGATAAAGAAATAGTTCATTTACTAGAAAGATATAAAGACTATGGGAAACAACTCATTGTTATCACCAATTCAGACTATAACTATACAAAGCTTCTACTCGATTATGCCATTAATCCTTTTCTTGAGAACCATAAGGACTGGTCGGAACTTTTTGATATAACAATCACCCTTTCTCGTAAGCCTGCCTTCTTCACAAATGAAGCAAGCTTTCTCAAGATTGATTTAGAAAGTGGTCTGATGAGCAATCACTTTGGAAAAGTAGAAAGTGGAGTTTATCAAGGAGGCTCTGCTCATAAACTCCAAAAAGATCTAGGATTAAATGGAGAGGAAATTCTCTATTTAGGAGATCATATTTATGGAGACGTGGTGTCGATCAAGAAAACATTTAATTGGAGAACGGCCCTAATTCTCGATCCTTTAAAAGACGAGCTTAACTCCATCAAAAAGTCTTCTTCCGTACAAAAGAAGATTGATAAACTGATGGGTGAAAAGCAAGATCTTGAATACAAAATTAATGAAATTGAAATTAAAAAATTTGAAGCTCGAAAAAACAAAACAACTTCTGACGAAGTTAAGGCCTTCAAAGAAGAGCTTAATAAAGTTTATGCTCAAATTGAAAAGATCAATACAGAGATTTCAGACCTGATTACTGAATACCGTAGCCACTTCAATCCTTATTGGGGTGAACTTATGCGAGCTGGTCAAGAAGAGTCTCGAATGGCCGATCAAGTGGAAAAGTACGCATGCCTCTATATGATTAAGATTTCTGATCTCTTCTCTCATAGTCCACGGACTTACTTTAGACCAGAAAAGAGAATTCTACCCCATGAGGTGGAGAATCTTTAAAAGAAATTGAGAATAGATGTCGGCGGCTTTTTCACCATAGCCGCCGGCCATTACCCATGCTTGAGGAATATCTAAATCTCTGGCCCACTTATAGATCAACATATCTCTGGCCAAGAGTTGCTCTTTTGAAAGCTTAAGCCCTTCACTAGACTTAAGAGCATCTCCTTCGTAAGGGTCAGCCCCATTAACCACAAAGAGCAAGTCCCATTTCTTCTCCATAATGTCAGAATCAAAGAGTATATTTTGCAATCGAGGAAGATAACTCTCTTCTTCATTTAGCTTAAAGGGCAAATCATAGTCTGAGCTAATGATAGGAAGCTCACTATGAATGGGCCAGCCATCGGCCATATGTAAACTAATCGTAGTAAGAGTGGGATCATCTTTTGTGATTTCCGCAGTACCATCGCCCATGTGAGCATCCACATCGAGTATGAGAATATTTTGTAATGAATATTCCTTTTGGGCCTTGCGAAGGGCAATGACAATATCACTTAAAGGACAAAACCCTGCTCCGGTATAAGAGCGTGCGTGATGCATTCCTCCGCCAAGGTAATAACAGAACTTCTTTGCTTCTAATGCTGTCTTGACGGTTAAAACAGTTCCCTTAACCTGAGAGAGGATACTCTCTCTTAATTGAGTCAGTGGAGCTTGCGCTCTTTCAGGAAGATAACGGCTCGGATCTTGGCAATCATAGGCATAGAGGATTTGAGTGATAAACTCTTCATCCGAAAACCACCTTTCTAAAAAATCCGAATCATGAGCACGTTTAAGATCTTCTCGCGTGAGTTCCTCAAGTAAGGAGAGATCAAGCTCTTTTAACTGAGGAAAGTCTTGTTTTAGCCTTTCAAAAACTCGCTGTGAACGATCGTCGCAAAGAGGGATCGCAATGCCATATTTCTCAAGCTCAGTGGATAATTTTGGGTGATAAATAATTGTCATAAGGCATGAAATCTATGACAAATGCTCTAAGTCGTCAAAAATATTGAAGAATCCCCGTATTATTTACAAGCATTAAATTTACAAGGGCTCTTTCCCTATTGAAGCTTTTCTTTTATTAATAAGGGGTTAATTCACAAATAATGAGGACTCCTATGAAAAGACTTCTTTGGCTACGCCATGAAACGAAACCTTTTGAAAAACGTGTAGCGCTTACACCTGATCAAGTTTCTGTTCTCTTAAGCCTCGGTCATAGAGTTGTGGTTGAGAGAAGTCCCAATCGTGTTTTCTCAGATGAAGAATATGAGAAGACAGGTTGTGAAATGATGGAGCCTAATAGTTGGATTGAACTTGCCCCTCAAGAGGCCACTATTTTTGGTTTAAAAGAATTAGAAGAAAAAGACTTTCCCCTTATCCATCGCCACATTCATTTTGCCCATGTTTTCAAAAATCAAAAGGGCTCCTATGAATTTTTCAAAAGAATGAAAGAAGGTGGCGGACTCCTTTACGATCTAGAATACCTTGTCGATAAAGATAAAAAAAGAATTGCTGCCTTTGGTGAATGGGCAGGATTCACTGGTGCAGCTCTTGGGCTAGACCTATGGATCGCTAATCTTAAGGGCCAAGACTATAATGAGTTAGGACAAGTTAGACCTTGGGAAGACTCTCATAAACTCATCGGTCAAATGCAGGAAAAGTATTTTGAATACGAAGATCGTGCTCCTCGAGTATTGATCATTGGAGCCTTTGGTAGAAGTGGAAAAGGTGCCCGCAAATTCTTTCAACGTATGGGAATCAAGACTACGAATTGGGGTTCTGCTGATACGAAAGGAAAAACAAATATTAAAGAGATTCTTGACTTTGATATCTTAGTTAATTGCGCTCTTATGACCAAGAAAGCTGGACCTTGGTTGACCAGAGAAATGCTTAATGAAGAAGAGGCAAGGCTAAGTGTACTTTCTGATGTGAGTTGTGATCCAACGGGACCTTGTAATCCCCTACCCATTTACGATAGGGCCACAACTATGGATGCTCCTGCACTTTATATTAGCAAAAAAGGTGATCGTCCCCTAGCAGTGACGGCCATAGACCATCTTCCCTCCCTTCTTCCTAAAGAGAGTAGCGAAGACTATGCAGAACAACTCTTTCCCTATATTTTGAAATATATGGAAGGTAAAATTGAAGATTCAGTTTGGGATCGAGCTCTTACAAACTACTATAAGAACTACTTTACTCATATGGAAAAAGAAATGGATCCTCAAGGAAGTTCAGAAAACGTAGTAAGAATGGATCGCACATAGGAAAGATTTTCTAAATTTCCATGTTTAAGATAACCCATTTCTAAGATTCGAGCTTTTTCTAAAATCATCTCTTTTAGGGCCTGAGACTCACTTTCGTTTAAATTAAAATCAGGATGATCATAAATTTCATGCATGGCCTTTACGCGCCAATAATCCATGGCCTTATAGCGGGCCGACAACTGGTCATCATGACCGCCATATTTATTGAGAATGGGCTCTTCTATAAAACCTACTTCATACTTATGGGTCACTCTTAACCAAAGCTCATAGTCTTCACAGACAATGAAGTCTTCTCTAAATCCGTTCATTTCCTGATAAAGTTCTCGTGTCATCAAGGCAGCTGAAGGTGAAATTAAGCAAAGTCCTAAGCAGCGCTGAAAGATTTTTCCTCCTTCTTTCTTATGCTTAAACTTAGGATTAACCCTCTTTCCGTTTCTAATCCAAATTTCTTCCCCATGGATCAAAGGATGATGGGGATTATTCTTGGCCCAGTGAATTTGTTTTTCTAACTTATGCTTGAGCCACTCATCATCACTATCAAGGAGCGCAATATAGTCTCCTTGAGCATGAGAAAAGCCTATATTTCTTGCGTGGCTCACCCCTTGGTTTTCAGTAAGGCTGACGAGTTTAACTCTTGGGTCGTTACTATAGCGCTCAATCACAAAGTGATCTGTGCCATCAGTTGAAGCATCATCGACAATAAGGCATTCCAGATTTTGATAAGTTTGATTTAATACAGAATCTACCGCCCTACCTAAGGTCTCAATGCGATTATAAGTAGGAATGATGACACTTACTAATGACATATTCTATTTATCTCTTGAATCCAAGTTTCTTCTAGAGGCTCAGTACTCACTTCAAGGACTTCCTCCCAATCTTTTTTAGATTTGGCTCCCATGAGAGTTACCGAATGCCATGTTTTAGAGAAGAGGTAGCGTAGAGAAAGTTCAGTTAAATTAGAGACTCCCTTATTCTGAGAACTTATGCTTTTGATAAAATCTTCGAGTTTTTCAACTTTCTCACACTTGGCCAAGACCTCTTTTTGAGACCACCAAGGAGCTGATTTACGACAATCGTCCTTGTCATAATCTTTGGCCTGTTCTCTCTTCTTTGTCACTCTTCCCGTAAGAATACCTTTATCAAAAGTCCCCCAGCCCATAAAAGATAAGTTATCTTTAAGTATGATTTCTTTTATGTCCTCAGGAGGAGAATTAAAAATATTATGTTCCGATTGAATGACCTCTATTTTTTCAATTTCACTAGCTGCTTGGTAGTCCAAAATATGAGTATTGCAAAGGCCGATATGTTTAATTTTTCCTCTGTTCTTTGCTTTGGCCAATACTTCCATGGGACGTCTAATATCCACTTGAGCATCAGGCCAGTGAATCATATAAAGATCAATATAATCGGACTGAAGCCTTCTTAAGGAATCCTCTAACATTTTTTCAGTAATCTTAGGATCATTGGTCATATCGACCCTTTGATTCTCATGCCAATAGACTCCACTTTTACTGATGATTTTGACTTGATCTCTATTCTTTTTAAAGTATTCCCCAAGAATTTCTTCACTTTTACCAAAACCATAAATGGGTGCCGTATCAAAGACTCTTATCCCCTTTTCAAAAGCATATTCTAAGAGTTCTTCAGCATTATCTTTAGGTTGTCCAAAGCCATAGCCTCCCCCTTCTCCACTAATCGCTGCACCACCAAAGGCATAGGGAGACTGAGACCAATTCGATAGAAGATGTTTTGTCATAAAGATCCTTTATACTCTAGTTAAAACCTATAATTACGCACATAGTTGACGTAAGTGGACCCCCTTACTATACTGCCGCGACAATAAATTGACCAAACTTTCTAATGAGATAACTGAGTGAATTCTGAATCGACTTCTTCTATTCTAATTACAATGGCCCATCGGGGAGAAGCCCGTGCTTTCTTTTCTGAATATAAGAGCGAAGTAGTAGAAGAGAATTTCTATAAACTCAGTACACCTTTTACCGATTTGGAGGTCTATCTCTACCTTACTGGTGAGGGTATTGAAGATTCTCTTTGTGGGTTAAGCTATATTCTGGGTAAGTATCACTTTTTAAAAAACGTACTCAATCTTGGAATATGTGGTCTGCTGCGAAAAGATGGACCATGGGAAATCAATGATAGAGTTGAAATAAAAACAGTCTATGCTGATGCGACAGAGTCTCTAAACTCCAAACATCGAGAAGCCTCTTCATCTGGTAGAGTCAATTTTAAAAGTTTTCCACTTCGCTCACAAAAACAGTACGAAACCTACGATCTTATTACGACTCATCAACGTGTTCTCAACCGTGATCAAGCCGACTTCCTCGACAACTTTGCTCCTTTAGTTGACCGTGAGCTTTGGGCACAAGCCTATGCTTGTCATAAGTTTGATATTCCCCTATCAAGTATTAAAGTCATATCAGACTACGCAGATGGCGAAATCTGTGAACAAGTGAAAGAGGAATCTATCATCTGGAGTGACCTTCTTCTTAGAAGCTTTATTGAGATCTTCGAAAACCCTACTCATGAAGAATCTAAAATAAAAGACGATAATCAAATCCTTCACCAATTCCTAGATAAAGACATTCAGTTTTTTCATCTGACTCTTTCTCAGGAAAGAAACCTGAGGAGATTACTTCATTCTCTTCAAATCAAAGGAGCTGATTTCACTGAACTTAAGAGAAGAATCAATTGGTCAGAACTTACTCAACTCAAGCTTCGCCCAAAAGATAGAACGAAAGAACTCATTCTTCTTTTAACTGAACAATTAAATCCAATGGATGCGAGGCTGAGAGATAAGCTGAAGACCCTTACTTATCCTCTCGAAAAAAGAGGAGCAAAAATAAAGCATGATCAAGATTATGAGAAAGATAGAATTCATCTCTCTGTGACCCTTCAGCGAAAAGATGACTTTGAATTCCTAGCAGATGCCCTTAAACGATTTCCTGTAGAGAAATGGAAGTCCCTTATAAGAGGCGAAGATGTTTAGTCGTATTCTAATCGAAAAAGATGTTGTTGATTATCCTCAAGCGAAAAAAATTTTAAAACAATTCTCCGCCATTCCTACTAAAGAGATCGATCGAGTTGATGATATTTTTGGGCGAGTAAAAAAACCTTATCTCCAAAAAAGAGAATCATTACAACTCTTCTTGGGAAAAAAAAGAGGCCAACGTATAAAACTTGCCCCAGATGCTTATGGTCTAGCAGGAGAGCCCCACTATTACTTTATCCATGCTTACAACTGTATTTATGAGTGTGAGTATTGCTATCTTCAAGGTCACTTTCACTCTCCGGATATTGTTCTCTTTCTCAATCATGATGAAATCGGTGCTGAAATTGAAGAGAAGATTCAACAAACAAATTCACCAATCTGGTTCCACGCTGGTGAGTTCTCCGACTCATTGGCCCTCACCCATCTTACTGGAGAGCTCCCCTACTACTTTGATCTCTTTAGAAAATATCCTCACGCAAAATTAGAATTGCGAACAAAATCAGCGAATATTAAAGAGCTGCTTAAACAAGAGCCTGCTCCAAATATTATTACAAGCTTCTCCCTATCCCCAGCTCATCGAATCAAAGCAACAGACCTTAAAACACCAAGTCTAAAAGGACGTCTTGCAGCTATGAAAAAGCTGGCAGAACATGGCCACAGCCTAGGCATTCATTTCGATCCTGTTATTCATGAAGATGAATTTGAAAAATGCTATCAAGAACTTATTGAAGAAATTTGCCAAACTCTTCCCCTGTCTTCAATTGAATATATTTCTATCGGTGTCGTTCGCTTTACCAGTTCAGTCTTTCATCAGGTGAAAAGAAATTACCCCAATTCTGAACTCTTAGCAGCTGAATTTACTTCTAGCTTTGATGGAAAGGTCCGCTATCCACGTCCCTTTCGCTTATGGATTTTAGGAAAGATAAAAGATCTGTGTTTAAAAAATGGGATTAGTGAAGAAAAGATTTATTTATGTATGGAGTAGTTTAGAAACTAAGTCCTATAAAGCCACCATACTGAATCTGATGAGTTTGAGTATCCCCATCCATTTCCGAGTCTTGATAATATAGCTTAAACCAGAGGTTTCCTTTGAGGTACTGCTTGAAATTAACATTCCACTTCATTGATGTAATATCTTCTTCTTTGGATCCATCATCTAATGATTTTGTTCCTATAGGCGAATAACCTAAAGCTAACGTTAAATAGCTCCCATGTTTAAAAATGGAAAAGCGATAACTTATACTCGGAATAACCCAATACACTTCAGAGAGACTGACTTGTAGGTTTTGCTCAATAATTCTTAAAATATTAAAGCGTTCATTATTAAAAGACATGAATGAAAACTGCTGCCAGCCAACGGCAATCCCATAAGAGAAATTAGAAAATTGAGGCTGATAAATTAATCCGTACTCAATATTATGATTAATAGGAAAATTATAAATTCTTTGAGTACTTGCTAATTGGAGTTTATTTTTTTTCATCATCTTATAGTTTAAATAACTATGCCACTCTAGAGTGTGAATAAAATTCAATCTTAGATCAAAGGTTGGTCCTCTATTTTCTGTTAATAAATTTCCACCTGAATCTAAGGTTTCATCGTTGTCATAATAGTGATAACCAAAAGAGACATCATAGAGAGGATTCTCTCGATACACATAGACACTCTCCCAAGCATCTATATTTCTCCAATCTTTAATTTGGGGGTTCCAATATTTAAGAAGTTTTTTAAAACGCTCTAAATCCGAAGGTGCTTCTAAACTCATAATAGGAATGGAGTGTTCAATCATAAACTCCAAAGCTTCATCTTGAGTTTTGAACCTCTTATTGACCCACACTCTTCTTAAGCCGTTAGAGTCAACGCGAGATTTACTCATGGCCCAGCTAGAAGGTGCTAATAATCCGAGCAAAAAGAAGAATGGGAGAGCATATTTAAACACAAACATAATATATTTGAAGATATGTAAAAACCTATATTTTTGATAATTTACGCCATAATAAACTATTGAAATTATATCGCTGAAAGGCCGTTTAAGTAAAATTTTAAGCTAAAGAGGAATTCTTTGCAGCTTAGAAAGTGACCATCTTTCTCGCCACATTTTCTTCATCCCCCTTGTGCAGGTACCTGTAATTACATAAAAAAAAGGGAAATAGGTAAACTAAGTCATAGAAGTTTCCGATAAAGACTATTGAGATAAGGAGTAAGCATCAGTTTTTTGAAGTTAAGAGTTAAACCATTATTCAATGTTTTCATAGGGTCTATTTTGGCCTTGTCAGCATCGTGTGTTGATCAGAATGTAAAACTTAATGGTGAGTTCGCGATGTCGGGCTTTGACTTTGATGTGGAACCTCCGCTAGCAACTTTAAATTCTTCCCACACTCCTTATGTAAACACTACGACTATCAATCTTGATATTGATACAGGTAGTGATCTTATCAACTGCGCTTCTTTTGATCGCTTTGCCGTAACAGAGACAGATGATGCTCCTTCAGACTCTTCTTTTACTTACCGTTGTACGCAAGAGGGAATGCAGACTATTTCTTATACTCTTTCCGATCTTAGTGAAGGAGAGAGAACACTTTATTTATGGTCGATAGATGATAGGGCCAACAAAATGTCTACTTCTCGAGAAGTCGACCTTATCTTAGATACCACCGCTCCAACTGGCTCACTCTCCGTCGTGACTGATTATGTACAAGGTGGGAGTACCCATAGTTTAAATTTTACTTCAGATGATAATCTTGAACTTGTTTCAACTGAACTGACTATTTCTCACAACAGTAGTGGTCTGTGGGAAGATATAACCTATGATGAAGGGGGAATATTCACTTCAGGTAGTGTTACTTTTCCTATCACTGATTCAACGGCCAATCTACGCTATCTTCTTACTGATGCCGCAGGAAATATTACCGAAATTCTATCCAATACTTTTATCATAGATACTACGGCTCCAACTCTATCCATTGTAGACCCTACCCTATTTATCGCAGGGGGCTCTACCTATAATGTGAATTATTCCATTAACGACTTAAATGGAGTTGCTTCTTGGAGCTTGGCCTACTCTCAGGATAATGGATCTTCTTTTGCTCCTGTGGCCACGAGTCCTTCTTCTCCCTATGCTTGGAATGTTCCTCTCGATAATACGAATAACGCTCAACTCAGACTTTCTGCAGCTGATGTGGCGGGAAATGCAATTTACACCGTCTCTACTAATTTCACTGTCGACTCGACTCCCCCAACACTATCACTTGATAATCCTCCAACATGGATTCAAGGAGGGAGCAATTATAATATAAATTTTAGTGCTACAGATAATAATGCTGTCGATTCAATGGTTCTTGAATACGCTGCAGATGGTACAACCTTTACAACTCTTACTACGACGAACTCCTCTCCATTTACTTGGTCAGTACCTGTTGTTGATATTCCAGCGAATGCTCGATTAAGACTAACAGCTTATGATCAGGCCGGTAATTCTTCCACTACGACTTCAACAGCTTTTGGAATTGACTCTACAGCTCCTAGTGTAAGTCTTTCTGATATGGCCGCGATCATTCGTGGTGGAATTAGCAACAATGTTACGCTTAACTCTAGTGATAGTGCGAGTGGAATAGGAACGGCCAATCTATCTTACTCTAATGATAGTGGAGCAACCTATTCTCTCATTACTGCCTTTCCTTCCACACCAACCTATTCTTGGTCAACTCCAGGTGTAGACTTAGAAACAGCAAGGCTACGCTATGTTGTTACCGATAATGTCGGTAACTCTACTACTGTGGAAAATAGTGTCTTTGAAATTGACTCCACAGCTCCCGTTTCAACTTTAGACTCACCTGCTGCTAGAATTAGAGGAGGAGATACACTCTCTCTCAACTTAAGTTCAACCGATAAGAATGGTATTGATACTCTAAGCTTAGAGTATGCCGCTGATGGAACAAACTTTAGTGTACTCGCGACTTCTCCAACCAGCCCTTATTCATGGAATGTACCCACAGTGGATACAACAGGATCAAAACTTAGACTTGTTTCTACTGACCCCGTTGGAAATCAGTCTATTCTTGAAACATCGAGTTTTGAAATTGATTCGACGCCATCACCAGCTCCTTCAATTTCACTTAATAGTAACTTATATACTAATATTACCGCCGTAACTTTAACCATGGGCAACTGTACGGATGTTGACTCCGTCTTTATAAATGAATCAACAGCACCAGGAAGAGACGATGCTGGCTGGCAAAGTTGCTCAACGAATGTAGGGGCTATCACTTACACTCTACCAGCTGTAGAGGGAGAGCATACCTTAAAGGCATGGACAAAGGATGATGTTGGAAATGTATCGGTAAGTGCAACCGATGTCACCGTTTACTATGATGTTACAAATCCGGTTTTATCCGTTACGACTCCTCCTATGCTCAGAGGAAGTAGCTCTTACACCATAAATTGGACTTTAACGGAAGAATATATCGATTCAAGTGTGAGCTTTAATGTGGACTACTGGAATGGATCAACATGGCTAAATATTGTTGATCAAGCTGTTACAGCTGGTCCCCACTCTTCACAGTCTTTCAGTCACAACTGGACGACTCCCGCGCTTGATAGAGATGATCTCCTCATTAGAGTTGAAGTTACTGACTTAGCTGGAAATACAGGAACTATTCAAACCTCAGCTTTTGAAATTGATTCCACAGCTCCAGCTTCAACCCTTGATGATCCCCCCTCTCTACTCCAAGGGGGAGATATCCAAAATTTAACCTTTAGCTCAACAGATGCTAATGGAGTAGATACTCTGCTTCTTCAATATGCTGCCAACGGATCTAGCTTTACAACGATTGCAACAAACCCAACTTCTCCCTATGCTTGGACAATTCCCACCGATGATACTTCAAATGCAAGAGTTCGTTTAATCGCAACTGACCCTGTTGGAAATCAAACAGTCCTTACCTCAAGTCCCTTTGAAGTGGATTCTACAGCACCAAGTGCTCCAACTCTATCTTTACAAACTCCGCAATATACTACGAGTACGGCCGTGGCCTTTACCATGTCCTCTTGTAGTGAACACTTTGATGAAATCCTGATCAACACAGGTTCTGCTCCATCAGAAGGAGATGCAAGTTGGCAAAGCTGTAATACAACTTCAGGGGGAATCACTTACACGATTCCAGCGACAGAAGGTCCTCATAATTTAAGTGCTTGGGCAAAAGATAATGCTGGTAATATTTCGGCGACCTCAACTGATTTCACCATCTACTATGATGTCACCCAACCAAGTCTTAACATTCCTAATCCTGGAATACTTGCAGGTAATACAACTTATAGTATTAGCTGGAGCCTAACCGAACAATATATCAATAATACCAGATCCTTTGATGTCGATTATTGGAATGGTTCTTCATGGCAGAATATTGCGACTGTTGCAGCAACGACGGGTCCTCATACCAATCAGTCTTATTCTACGAATTGGACAACTCCGGGACTCAATCGCACCGATATTAGAATTAGAGTGCAAATTACGGATCTCGCCGGAAACTCGAGAACAAATCAATCCACTCAATTTGAAATCGACTCTATTTTTCCAGGCTTAACTATCTCATCTCCTGCGGCCAATAGTTACCACTTATCTTCCGCTGTTTTAACGGGTAACTGTGAGTCAGGTCTACCTATTAACTTCTCAGGTGATCTCCAGACAAATTTCAGTACCACTTGTAGTGGGGGAACTTACTCTCAGACCATCAACTTTTCAGATAATGATGGAACAAAGAATATTACTGTTGATCAAACGGATGCAGCAGGAAATACCACAAGTGTCACTCGCTCTTTCATCCGAGATGAGGTGGCACCAATTCTAACCCTCAACTCGGGGGCCAACCCAGACTTCACCAATCAAAATACTCCCAATGCTTGGGGAGGAACCTGTGAAGGGAATTACACGATTAATATTACAGGTGATCAAAGTGCAACCATAAGCTGTAGTTCAGGCTCGTGGTCATGGACGCCATCTCCAGTGACTGTCGATGGAACTTATAGTTACTCTCTTACTCAAACAGATGCGGCCGGGAATACTTCAAGTCCTCCTCTATCTGTATCTTGGGAAAGAGATGCGACGCCACCAGTATTTAATATGTCTTCTCCCATTGCAATTTCAAGTGGTCAAACACAGACCGATACCAATAATCTCAATCAAAGAACTCTCAGTGGTTCTTGTGAAGGAACAAATACGATTGCCATTACCGGGACTGAAACAGATTATATTTCCTGTTCAGCTTCGAGTTGGAGTTGGACAACTTCAACCTATACAAGCGATGGGACACGAAATTTCAACCTGGCTCAATCAGACAGTGCTGGTAACACCACAAGTTTTACCTACCGTTGGGTTAGAGACACAACAGGTCCCGCTCTATCCATTGATGAGAATATGTTAAAGAGTAATACCAATACAGTTACTTTTGCTGGGAATTGTGAAAATGGTTTAACGATTGATATCACAGGTCCTGAAACCAATACCGCAACTTGTTCTTCGGGAAGATGGAGTTATACCACCAATAATCGCACGGGAGATGCGACGAGAACCTATACTTTTTCTCAGGCCTTTACCGTATCTCCCTATAATACGACTACGGTTAATGGAACTTGGATTAGAGAAACTAATCCTCCTACGATTTCAGCTTTTTCTACAACAGCAAGTAACCCGAGTACGAATGCCTATATTCCTATAGATCTAAGCGCGACTTCGCAGAATTCAAATGTCTATATATCAGAGGTATGCTTTACCCGCTTAACCACAACTCCTCCTCTTGATTCAGATGAGTGTTGGCTCGAGGTAGATTCACCTTCAGTGGGACTTCCACTCAGTCAAACCTTAAATCTTGATGACTTCTTCATCCTTCTAGGTTGGCAAACTCAGAGTTATGATATGTATGCCTGGGTAAAAGATGAAGCTGGTAATATCTCCAATCTTTCCAATGCTGGAAATGGAACAAATGGAACGGATACCTTTACTCATAACTATGATCCAGGTATTGCACCAGAAGTTGCCGATGTAACGGCTTCAAATGTAAATAATCCTCAAATTCCTCCTACACGAACTCAAAGTTCAGTGCCTGCTGGTACAGATGTTTATATCAGATGGAATGTGACGGATAACTCAACGATGCCTAATGGCTCCATCGCCCTTTTCTACACTACAGATGATGTCAACTATACGGCCATATCTACAGCTCAAAATTTAAATCCTTATGATAATCAAGGCTGTGGTGGTGTAAGTCTTGGACCAGAAGAAGGATGTTATCGTTGGCCAGGTGGTTCTCCACTCAATGTTCCCTATAAAATTCTTTTGAAGGCAACGGATTCAACAAGTATTACAACTCAAGCAACTTCTAATAATACGAATACAGATACGATTAAAATCATTGCCGGTAATACGGAAAAAGGGATTGGTGGTTCGGCCCAAACAGCTGTCTTCATTAATGAAGGAGACGGAGATTCAATGGACCCAGGGACCTTAGTTTATACCGACGATGGTCGTCTCTTCTTTGCCGATGCCGAAAGAGGAATTCTCACTGTTGATAAGGACACAGGAAAGCTTGTTGTCTTTATTCCCGATACAGGTTCTTCGACAGGTGACGGTGGGGCTGCCGTTAATGCAACACTTCGTCACGCTATGAAAATCACTCTCGATTATCAGGGAAGAATGCTTATTTTTGATGATAATAAAATCAGAAGAGTTGATTTAAATCAAGCTGAACCCACCATTGAAACCATATTAGGAACGGGCTCTAATACCAGTGATACTGTATCCAATCCCCTTGATCTTCAAATCAATAACATGGCCGAAAATGATAATTACGAAGATGCTATGCCTTTCTTTGCCATGCCAAATGGTGATATTGTCTTCTTCTCGGAAAGGCCTGTTCGTTGGCAAGGTAACCCAATGAATCGCCTAAGAATTTATAAGGCTTCTACCGGACAAGTGATATCAAAATACTATTCAGGAACAGGTGACTCAGGATGGCCTTCTCAAGACTTAACTCTTTGTCGACTAAGTCACTACGGACTCTCTTTTGATGCCAACTCTGACTTTGTTCTCAACACGGCCTTCGTTTATCACCATCAAAATTATTCGGGTTGTGATCAAGCCGATACATGGAGGCGTGCAGCTTTCGACCCTGAAACTTTTGTAGCGATTCCACCTGCTAATGATTCTCACCGTTGGTGGCAGAGATATCCTTACACAGGAATGGATGGAAATCTCTATGTTATGGGTTATGGAGGTCGAGTGGATCGAATGAATCCGGACGGATCTTTTACTCTCGTTCTTGGAACAGGTACGAGAGGAGAATGTCCAGATGGAACTCCTGCGACAAGTTGTAATATCAATGCTCGAAGCTTCTTTGTAAATAAGAACGGAGAAATGTTCTTTGTCGACGCCGGATCTATTCGTGTAGTCGATACAAATGGCAATGTAAAAACGATTCTTGGTCAGAGAAAAACTTATGGTGATGGCGTACTCGCAGTCAACGCACGTTTTGAAGTTGTAAGAGAGGTTACTCGTCTCAATAATGGTGATGTCGTGGTTGTCGACGGCGACGGATACTATGTAAAACAATTTTCTCCGGAAGGAAATATTAATGTAGTCGCGGGTAATGGTAATTTAGATCGTATCAACCTGGCCCAGCCTGCAGCCTATAACTCTGCCCATATCCGAAGTTATCTTCAAGTGGACAAGACCAATGGCGATCTCTTTTTTAACGAATGGAGTAATGATGAAACCATTATTCGACTGAATCGTTCAACTGGGCTCTACGAAGAAATCATTGGAGATCCTTCAGGGACTAATTTTGAAACAGCCGATGGTCTTCCCGGAATGTCCGTAGATGCCAATGGTAATCAAAACTATGCTCTCGTTATCGGTGTGAATAGTGATGAGGTGATGCTGGCAAGAATGAGGTATAACGGAACAGAAGGTAGACAAGGAACCTTCCGTATCAAAGGCTATGACCGAAATGATGTCTATCGCCAATTCCCAGTTGTTGGAGCAGGAGAATTTAGAGCCGATGGTAATGAAAGAAGATTTTGTAATGGGGCTTACTCTGGTCCAGTGACGGCTTCCACTTGTGATTCTCCTTATTATGATACGATGAGATCCATTGATTACGACTCCTTTAATGATAGATGGATTATTGCCATCGCTCATGGCGGAACTCAGCAAGATGTTTTTGCTTACAAAAAATCAACGGATACCTTTGAGAGAATCGCCTATCTAGGTGCTGATATCATGGATTGGTATAAATTTGTTCGCCACGGGGATGGAAGTGAAGCCATCTACTACTGTGCTACGAGTGGAAGAATGAGAAAGTTTAACCTTGATACAGATACGGATGAAGGTGAGCTTAATTGGCCTATTAGCAATATGACTTGTCGAGGAAATAGAGCGGACTATAATCCGACTAATAATTCAATTATTTTTCCTTTCCGTCAAAATGGACTTTATGGTGTAGCGGAGTATTTTCTTCCATAAAAAAAATCAATTACAAAAAGTAAATTAATCTATTTTATTTCTACCTCTTTATAAGGGATAACCCTTGTAACAAAAGGTTTCCAACGGAGGTAGAAGACATGAAACTCATTACTCTTATTTTTTCTCTAATCATTACTACTATGACAATGGCACAAAATGCTCCCCGATCTCTCGATTTTTGGGATGGCACATTTGCTTATAATCGTCTTATCGTTAAGGAACATGATTTCAACGGTCATACCCTCTCTTTAGAATTAACCGGGTCTACCCTAGAAATCGGACCTAAGATTGAAGGGATCGCTCCAACCTGGGGTCCAAGAGATAAAGTTCTCGTGACTGTTCGTAAGAAAGACTGCGATGTTGACTTCATTAATAAGAGCTTAAGTTGTCTTATCAATAGGGCATCGGGCTCCATTACTTGGAGTATCAATGGAAAGCTCTCCAAGAGCTTAAGCACAGTTTTAAAAGATATTAAAGTAGAAGCTTCAGGAGCTCAATTTGGAGCCCAAGTTAAATTCAGCTTTAGTATCGAAGGCGATGAGTGGTTCACCCCCGCTAACGAAGAGCTTATTTTTGACTTTGATACCCTAAACTTTTAATCAGTCTCTTTTCTTAATATCCAATTTATGCCCACTTAGGTGGGCATTTTTCGATCTTTTTTCCGCTTCAAATCCATCTAACTTACCGGTTTTATATTCCTAAAGAAATACCGACTAGGAGTAATGATAAGGTAAGAAGAAGCTATGATAAAAAGATCGAAGTTCATTCAGATATTCAATCTCTTTGCCCTGCTCCTAGCAATGAATTCCTGTCTCCTCCCTGATGACAAAGGAAAGGTCTCTCTTAGTTTAAGTGGTCAAGATGAAGCAACTCGAGGTAGGGCCGTAGGGCCTGAAGCGAAAGTTAATCAAATTAGACTCGAGAATGATCAAATCATTATTCAAGGTTCTCAATTGCAAGAAATAAAAAAGGTAAAACTCAAACAACCTTCTTCGCAAACTCTTTTAACCATTCTTTCCCAAAGCTCTGATCAACTTATTTTAAGCGCCAGCTCCAAAGTGGCCTTGGCCCTTAATACCCTCTTAAGTTTAACTCTTGAAGAAGCCTATGCCAGTACCACAGTTGAAGTGACTTTCAACCTGCCCGACAGTTCAGTTTCTGAATCCAAGATTGTTGATGGAGCAATAACTGCTGTGAAACTTGATTCTATGGGAGCAGGAGTTGGCCAGGTCCTCAAGTTTAATGGAACACAGTGGGCGCCAAGTGATCTCAATGCCCTAACCTATGCTGGTAATTGGGATGCTGCAACCAACTCCCCAAACCTCTCAAGTGGAGGTAATTTAGGAGAATTCTATATTGTGAATAACAGTGGCTCTACAGATCTTCTTGGTGGACCTGGAACCCATACTTGGGCCATTGGTGATTGGGTTGTTTGGAATAATGTCGACGCTCGCTGGGAAAAAGTTGATAACGCCTCCAATGTGACTAGCTTTAACGGTAGAAATGGACCTATTACTGCTCAATCTGGAGACTATGATTGGTCCATGATAAGCAACCAAGCCGGAGTATACTTTGACTACCAACCTAATAATAGCTCTTGCTCTGATGGAGAAGTTTTAAAATATGATTCTTCCCTTCCTGGATGGAAGTGTGATTCAGATAATGACACTACCAATTCAGGAGATATTACAGGAGTCAACCCAGGAACCGGACTAACAGGTGGTGGTTCTAGTGGTGAAGTGACCTTAAATATTAATGTCGGAACTGGAGCGAATCAGATTCCTCAACTCGATGCCAGTGCTTTACTCGACTCATCTAATATCCCGAATTTGAATGCTACGAAAATTAGCTCTGGAGTACTCGATAGTGCTCGTCTTCCCAATGCCAGTGGAAGTACGGATGGTATTATTACTGCCACTGACTATCTTAACTTCTCTGCTAAAGAAGGCCCTTTAACTGCCGGAACGACGGCTCAATATTATCGAGGAGATAAGAGCTGGCAAACTTTAGATACTTCAGTTGTTCCAGAAAATACAAATCTCTATTTTACAGAGGCAAGAGCGAAAGCAGCCGTTATCTCTCCCCTTATATCAGATGGAGTAACGAATCTCTCCCCTAGTGAAGATGCTGTCTTCGATGCTCTCGCAACAAAGCAAGATACACTCACCACCACCTCAACGACGCTTCAAGGTAGTTTCCAACTCTATGATTCCGTTGATCAGTCTCACTATATAGAATTCATCGCCCCAGACTTATCCACCAATCTAACCTATACTTGGCCAAGCTCAGCGGGATCAAGTGGTCAAGTTCTTGAATCAGACGGTGCCGGAAATCTTTCGTGGACCACGCCATCAAGTGATGTCTCTTCTGTCAGTGCAAACTCTCCCCTAAGCTCATCAGGTGGAACCACTCCAACTCTAAGTATTTCACAGGCCAATGCAACAACATCTGGATACCTCTCTTCTTCAGATTGGAATCTTTTCAATAACAAAGAAGGTGCTCTCTCAGCAGGTACGACGGCCCAATACTATAGAGGAGATAAAACCTGGCAAACTCTAGATACGAGTGTTATTCCAGAGAATTCTAATCTCTACTTTACCAATTCGAGAGCACGATCAGCTGTTGTCCGACAGTCTATAACGGACTCGGTAACCAATACATCTCCAAGTGAGGATGTAGTATTTGATGCTCTGGCCACCAAAGAAGATAATATTTCAAGTGGAACTACTGCTCAATATTTCAGAGGCGATAAGACCTGGCAGACATTAGACTCAAGTATCGTAGCTGAAAATGGAAATCTCTATTTCACAGATACCCGTGCCCAAAATGCGGTGGTTACCCAAACCATAACCAATGGAGTGACTACAACTTCTCCCTCCGAAGATGTTATTTTTGATGCTCTTGCTACTAAGCAAGACGCTGCCAGTGCAACCTCCGACTTTGTTAATACTTCTGGTGACTCAATGACAGGAAACTTAAATCTTAATTCTCGTTCTCAATTAAGATTAGCTGATTCCGATTCCTCTCACTATATGGCCTTAAGAGCGCCGGCCAATGTAACCACAAGTACAACCCTCTCTCTTCCTGACGGAGATGGGAGTAACGGACAAGTCTTAAGTACCGATGGCTCAGGAAACCTAAGTTGGACTTCCGCGGCTTCAGGAAGTGTGACGGCAGTGAATGCCAACTCTCCTTTAAGTTCAAGTGGAGGAACAACTCCAACCCTTTCGATCTCTCAATCCTCCTCTTCAACAAATGGGTTTCTCTCTTCGACGGATTGGAATACTTTTAACAATAAAGAAAATGCCCTCAGCGCTGGAACTACTGCACAATATTATCGCGGAGATAAATCTTGGCAAACTCTCAATACTTCAGTTGTTCCAGAAAGTGGTAACCTCTATCATACAACAGCAAGGGCCAGATCTGCCGCAGTTGCCGATGCTATAAATAATGGAACCACCAATATTGCTCCCTCACAAAATGCTGTCTTTGATGCTCTAGCACTCAAAGCTGATACGACGACAGCTGACTCTGATTACGTCAATGTTAGCGGTGATACTATGACTGGTACGCTTAACTTACCGGCCAATTCATTTAATGTGGGTACTGACCAACTTATTCTCACAAGTAACTTCGTCGGGATTGGAACGGCTTCCCCTTCAGCCCTTCTCAATACATCAAGCGCAGGTTCAGGAATCAAAGCGCGATTTGAAACGTCATCGGCTACGGGTAACGATGCCGGTATTGCCATAAAAGGAGCACGTACGGGAGCTCTTAAAGGTGATACAGGTTATGTCGACTTTAATAATTATGATGATAATGAAGGCACAGGAACTGAATATACCATGGGTCGTGTATCAGGTGGAATGCACGATGATACAGGTGAGACAGGTGTACTCCAATTTTCGACCAACGATGGAACCGGTCTTAAAAAGAGAATGATAATCGACAAACAAGGAAATGTGGGGATTGGAACGAATGCTCCTAATGAAAAGCTCGATATTCTCGGAAATATCGATCTCAACGATTTTGATATTAAGAATCAAGGTAATTACTATTGGGGAGTCGTAGCCTTGTCATCAGGAAATTATAAACTCTCTGATGGTTCAACAGGAACAATCACTGTTCCCACAGGTGACAATGTAACCGCTTGTAACGGAGATGGAATGGTATGCATGCGCCACTTCACCGGAAATCAGTGGGCCATTGGAATTGAAATAGGTGAAGGAGAAGGTGACTTTATCTGGGATCCCCTAACAGACACCCCTGTAGGAGGAGGACAAATCTTTGCTTGCCACGGAGTCTCTGTTGGAGATAACGAAGCCGTTGATGAAGGAGGAAGTCAGAATATAGGTTGGGGCGACGGAATTCGCTCAGTGGATACAGACGCTAATGGACACTGCTTAGGAGCTGCTCAAACCAATTGTGCAACAGCCTCGATATTAAGCCCTGCAGGCTCTCACGACATCTATGGCATAGTTTGTAGACGCTTCTATTAAAACAATTTTTCTGGGCAAATTTAAAGAAATCTTGAACATCTAAGTTATTGAAAACTCATTATTTTGCATTTCCCATTTAAGATTAATTTATCTAAATACCGATAATTTCTTTCAAATGGGGAAATAATATTTATCGTACAATTTTGAAAAATACAGGGATGGGTTACTTAGGCATGATTTTAATCATGATCGTAACTTCTTGTGTGGATCAAAATGCTAAACTCGCCGGTGACTTCGCTCTGTCAGGCTTTGATTTTGATGTAGAAGCTCCTATCGCGAGCCTAAACTCCTCTCACTCTCCCTATGTAAATTCAACAACGATTCAGCTTGATATTGATACCGGAAAAAAATTAGTTAACTGTGCTTCTTTTGATCGTTTTGCCATTACAGAAACAGATGACGAACCCTCTTCTCAAGCCTTTCGCTATACTTGTCAATCTGAAAGAACTCAAACGATTTCCTATACATTTAAAGACCCAACAGAGGGTAATCGTACATTATATCTTTGGTCAATAGATGATAGGGCCCAAAAGAAATCAACTTACTCTGAAGTCGATCTTATTCTTGATACAACAGCTCCAACCGGCTCCATCTCCATAGTGAACGACTACATTCAAGGGGGTTCTACCCACACTCTATCTTTAAGTTCTTCCGATAATATAGAGCTTGTTGAATCGCGATTAGAGGCGACTCATTACAACTCAGGTGTTTGGGAAGATATTACTTATAATGAAGGACTCTTTAGTACGAGTGTCTCCTTCCCTATCGTTGACTCTTCAGGCTCTAGACTTCGCTATCTTCTAACTGATGCTGCAGGAAATACGACAGAAATTTTATCCAATACCTTTATTATAGATTCAACGACTCCAACTTTAAGTATTACAAATCCTTCACTCTTTATAGCTGGTGGAAGTACTTATAATATCAATTATTCTGCTTACGATCTCAATGGAATTGCCTCTTGGAATTTATCTTATTCACAAGATAACGGATCAAGCTTTGCTCCTGTGCAAAGTAGTCCTTCTTCACCCTATTCATGGAATGTCCCCTTAGATGATACTAATGATGCTCGCATCAGACTATCTGCCGCCGATGTTGCAGGAAATGCTATCTATACGGTATCTACTGTCTTTACAGTAGACTCCACGCCTCCGGCCATTACCCTTGATAATCCTCCAACATGGCTTCAGGGCGGAAGTACCTACAATATTAATTTTAGTGCCAGTGACCATAATGGGATTAGTTCTCTTAATTTAGAATACTCACCAGATGGAATAACCTATTCAAGCTTAACCACTCTTAACTCATCTCCTTTTAGTTGGAGTGTACCTGTTGTCGATATACCAGTGAATGCAAGACTTCGGCTTACTGCGGTTGATCCCGCTGGAAACTCTTCTGTCATAACTTCCACGGCATTTGGAATCGATTCCACCAATCCAAGTGTGAGCTTAGATAATATGGCCGCCATCATTCGAGGGGGAATAAATAATAATATTTCCTTAAGCTCAAGTGATTCAGCAAGTGGTATAGCTTCCGCTAATCTCTATTACTCAAACGATAGTGGTTCAAGCTATACGCTTATTACAACTTTTCCAGCAAATCCGACCTATTCTTGGTCGACCCCCGCAGTAGATTTAGAAACCGCACGCTTACGTTACATTGTTACCGATAATGTGGGAAATTCAACCACTATTGAAAATAATATTTTTGAAATTGATTCAACTGCACCTGCAACAAGTCTTGATAACCCTCCTTCCATTCTCAAAGGTGGTGATAGTCTTAGTATCAATTTAAGTGCGTCTGATAAAAATGGATTGGCCACTTATAATCTAGAATATGCTGCGGATGGTACCAACTTTTCACTCATCACTTCTTCACCAGTGAGCCCCTATACTTGGACAATACCATTGGATGATGTTCCTGCAGCGAAAATAAGGATTGTGGCCATTGATCCAGTTGGAAATCAAACTCTAACAGAGTCAAGTGCGTTTGAAGTGGATTCAACATCTCCTGCGGCTCCCCCTATTTCTCTGAATTCCAATCAATATACAAATGTAACTGCTGTATCTTTCACCATGTCCGCTTGTAATGAACACTACAATGATATTCTTATCAATACAGGTTCAGCTCCTGCGGAATCAGATCCCACATGGCAAACATGTTCTACCGGTACAGGAGCCATTACCTATACTCTTCCGACTACAGAAGGTCCCCATACTCTAAGCGCTTGGTCAAAAGATGATGCAGGAAATATTTCAGCAAGTTCAGCCGACTTCACGATTTACTATGATGTCACTTCACCCGTTATCAACGTATCAAACCCAGGACTCTTAGCGGGAAGCAATACCTACACGATCAATTGGAATTTAACGGAGACTTATATCGATAATACAAGATCCTTTGACGTCGATTATTGGAATGGATCCTCTTGGCAAAATATTGCAAATGTTGCTGCTACAACTGGTCCCCATAGTTCTCAAGGATATTCAACCTCGTGGACAACACCAAACTTAGACCGCACGGATATTCGACTAAGGGTTCAAGTTTTAGACCTTGCTGGAAATTCAGAATCAAGTGAATCAACTCAGTTTGAAATCGATTCAACTCCACCAAATTTAACCATTAGTTCTCCTGCGGCCAATAGTTATCACAAGGCCTCTGTTGTTATGACAGGACTTTGTGAAACAGGTCTCCCTATTTTCTTTTCAGGTGCTCTTCAAGAAGATTTCTCCGTAACCTGTTCAGGGGGAAGCTACTCTCAAACTCTAAACTTCTCTAACGGAGATGGTAATAAACTTATCTACGCTTCTCAGACGGATGCTGCTGGAAATAATACTCTCGTCAGTCGAACATTTATTCGAGATGAGGTCGCTCCAGTTCTGAGTTTAACAAGTGGAACGAATCCAGATTTCACCAATGCAAATCAACCCAATACTTGGTCAGGAACGTGCGAAGGAAACTATACGATTACGATTACAGGTGATCAATCGACGACAATTCCTTGTTCATCAGGATCTTGGTCATGGACCGCTGGTTCAAAAACGAGTGACGGCACTTATAGTTATTCCTTAACTCAAACTGATGCTGCTGGAAATACAACAAACCCTGCTCTTTCTCTTTCTTGGGAAAGAGATGCAACTCCCCCTGTCTTTAATATGAGTGCTCCTATTACAATTGAGGTAGGAGAAACAAAAACAGATATCAACAATAAAGACTCTATTGATTTTTCAGGTGCCTGTGAAGGGACTAATGTGATTAATATTTCTGGTGCCGAGTCAGCAGCGATCTCATGTTCAGCTTCAAGCTGGACATGGTCAACAGCAACGGCCAGTACCGACGGTATGAGAAACTATACATTTACTCAGTCTGACTCTGCTGGAAATGCTGTCTCTTTTACCTATAGATGGGACCGAGACACAACAGGACCGGCCTTATTTGTAGAAGAAAATCTAATCAAGTCCAATACAAATACCGTAACTTTTACTGGAACTTGTGAAACAGGAATTACCATTAATATCTCTGGCGCTGATTCAAGTTCTGTCTCTTGTCCATCAGGAACATGGAGCTATACAACGGCAACAAGAACCGGGGATGCAACTAGAAACTATAATTTCAGCCAGCAATTTCCTTCAGGTGCTATGGTGACAACGACAGTTTCGGGACAATGGATACGAGAAACCAATGCTCCAACTATTTCTTCTTATTCGACATCGGCATCAAGCCCTTCAAGAAAACCTTTTATTCCAGTTGATCTTACTGCAACTTCTCAAAACTCTAATGTCTATATTAAGAAGATCTGCTTTAAATCAGGTAGCTCTGTTCAACCAGCTGCTGATGATAAATGCTGGCTTGAAGTTGACTCCCCTTCCGTTGGCTATCCTCTTTCTCAAACTCTAAATTTGGCCAACTATAATATTCTCTTGGGTTGGGAGCCGATGCTTTATAACTCTTATGCCTTCGTCATGGATGAAGCGGGAAATATATCCACGAATACTTCCTCTGTAGGAACTGATCGTTTACAGATCACCTACGATCCAGGTATCGCTCCAGAACTCTTCGATGTTCTTGCTGCAAGTAATCCTTCAACGGCCATTCCTCCCACAAGAGGACAGTCACAGGTCGCTCCCGGTTCCGATGTTTTCATTCGTTGGAAAATCACAGATAATTATTCTCTCCCCAGTGGTGCTATCAGCCTTTACTATACAACTGATGATATCGTCTTTAATGCTATTACTGGAGCCGAAGCCCTTAATCAAAATACTGATTATGGATGTGGAATTACCCTTGATGCCAATGAAGGTTGTTTCAAGTGGACCGGGGGATCACCGGTTAGTGTCGCCTACAAAGTTCAAGTCAGTGTTACCGATACAACTGATATCACTGTTCAGCAGACAACCAATATCCTCAATAGTGGCCAATTAAAAATCATTGCCGGAAATACAGATAATGGAATTGGAGGCTCTGCTCAAACAGCAACTTTTTCCATTGAGGGTGATACTGATGATTATGACGGTCACTCCATTATTTTCACAGAAGCTGGAGATATGTACTATATGGACCCAGATCGTGGAATTCTAACGGTAGATGAATCAGATGGAAGTCTCATTGTCTTCATTCCTAAAACGGGAACCAGTAGTGGTGATGGAGGACCCGCAAAAGCGGCAACCTTAAATAATCCCATTGCGATCACGATGGATTATCAAGGAAGAATGCTTATTCATGACTACAATCGCATTAGAAGAGTTGACTTAACTCTATCAGAGCCCAATATCGAAACGATTATTGGTGGCGGTTCAAATAAAAGTGATACCGTTTCCAATCCTCTAGATGTTGAATTTGATAATCCTTGTGTTGGTTGTCGTGAAGAAGATGGAATGAGCTTCTTTGCCATGCCTAATGGAAATATCGTTTTTTGGTCAGAAAGACCTCGTCACAATCGAGGAGCGACTATGCCTCGAGTTCGTATTTATAATAATGCCACAGGACAGGTCACATCAAAGTACTTTAGTGGAAATGGTGACTGGAGAAGTGCCTCTCAAGATATTTCTAAATGTTATCTCTACCTCTTTGGTATTGGTTTTGATTCCAATTCAGATTTCAATTACGTCCTAGGTATGTCCCAACATAGAACAAATTATACGGGTTGTGATGATGCTGAAGAAGAATACCGAATGAAGTTTGACCCCGATACTTTCGCAGCCGTTACTCCCGACAATGGAAGTTACTCACATTATACTCACTACCCCTATACCGGGATGGATGGAAATCTCTATCAAATCATTTCTCGAAATTACGTCATGAAGCTTGATCCGGACACAGGTTCATGGACCCGTGTATTAGGTTCAGGAACTCGTGGGGAATGTAATGATGGAGAACTGGCCACAGACTGTAATATGCACATTATGAATCTCTATGTCTCACCTACAGGTAAATTTTATTTTGGGGATAGAGGTTCGGTAAGAACTGTCAATGATGATGGTGAAGTTATCACGATCTTTGGACAAAAGCGTACTTTTGGAGATGGAGTTTTGGCCATTAATGCCCGCTTTGACTTGCCTAAATTTGTTGATAAATCCTCTGGTACTGATCGCTATATTGTCGGTGACAATAGTGGGAACTATGTTAAAGAGTTTACGGTGGAAGGAAATATAAATGTCATAGCCGGTAATGGAAACCATGCCGTTATTGATATAACTCAACCGGCAAAGGGCAATACGATAACCTACTCTGATCATATGGCGGTTGATCCAGCAAATGGAAATCTCTACATGGCCAGAAACCATAGTTATGGGGATATCTATATGCTCAACCGGGGAACGGGAAATTGGACCCAAGTAATTGGTGATATTGATTCCTCAGGAACAAACTACTGGGACTCAGCTGATGGCCTTGTGGGTTCGGCAATCAACTCTCATACCCAATATAGTCGTGGTAAGATTATTGGCTTTGGAGATAATAAAATTGCCATGGTACGTTTCCAGTACAATTACACAGACCTAAGGCATCAAGATAGTATGTTCAAACTCTATAATCGAGGGGATAGCTACAGACAATCTCATATGATGGGTATCATGGGATGGCCTAGTGATAATAATACGCGAAGATTTTGTACAGCAGCTTCTACAAGCACTACTGCTTCAACATGTGAAGTTCCAACCACCACTGATACTGTGGGAAATATCCAATACGATCCCGTCGATGACAAATGGATTATGGCCATTGTGATTGGGGGAACTCAGCAAGATGTCTACTACTACTATGAAAATACCGATACTATTGAACATGTTGCCTACGTGGGACAAGACATGGAGAATTGGTATAAGCATGTTCGCGACGGTGGAGTGGAAAAGCTCTACTACTGCTCAACTTCGGGTAGAATTCGTGTTCATAATTTAGATACCGATAGTGATGAAGGACATCTCGCTTGGCCTATGTCCAATCTTCGTTGTATGGGAAGAAATGCAGCCTACAATGCGACGAACCACTCTATCGTATTTACTTTTGAACAAAACGGGCTCTACGGTGTAGCCGAATACTTTATCCCTTAATCGTTACTTGTTTCTAAATTTCCCAACCATTCAAGAAAGAGAAAATAATCAGCTCTTCCATTCTTATCGAGTTTATATTTAAAACTGGGATTACTGGTCACATCAGAAGATGCCATAAAATTCTTATAATCTTCTTTGGTTCGATCATAGAGATATCTGAGTTCTTTTTCTTCTGAAGAATTAAGAACCCCTTGATTAAGAATATTCATAAAAAGACCTTGGGCCATAATCAAACGTGGATAACTTTCTAAAGAAATCAAATGATAGGCAAGCGCAATATATTTAACTTCCACCACATAGGCCATTTTCTTCTTATCCACTTTATGCTCTTTAACGAAATAATCGAGATGAGAAAATTGCTCTTTAAGAATTGGACACAATTGATCTTCTTGAATATCGGCATGTCCGTATTTTTCATAGATCACTAAATTATTTTCAAGTTCATCCATTATCTCTGCAAACTTGGTAAAAACCACTTCACTTTTTGTTAAGTCGTATTCAAATAATTTTAAAGCCTCTTCACTGGGCTTCATTTTCGCACAGACTTCTTCATGGCGAAGGAGCCTTTTCCTTTTCTTCTCCCCCTTCTTTTTCTTTTTAATAAATTTCTCTTTCGCCTCTCTAAGATCCCTATTCAATTTCAAAGGAGTATTTTTCCTAGCATCTATAAAAGTATCTGTAGGTCCCGTAATAGAACGGTTAAAGTCGAGGCGAAAAAATAAGGTTACGAGAAGTAAAATAAAACTTCCCAAAAAGATCTTTTTAATAGAAGTTCTCCTTAATCCACTCAATTTCTTGGTTAAAGGTTAAATTATAAGTCATCGAGAGTTAAAAGAAAGAGGTCTTATTTCATGTCAGTTTCAGTTGCCTGAAATTTGGAAGAGCTATGCCCAAAATAAATCCTATCCTCAACTCTATGAAGAAATCAACGTCGCCCTAATACCCGACACAGGACTTTTATGGCAGCAGATTCATGAGAGGGTTTGTGCTCTATACGAATCTCCTAGAAAATGGAGCTATGAGTGGATGCTCGCTCTACGGGAAGGACCCCAAGAGGAAGATCAAGAAGGAATCTGGCATGATGACTCCTCCCGTGATCTGGCCCTTAGCTTATCACTTAATTTAGAGCCGTCCCTGATTCAAGGAGGAGAGCTTCGTCTAAGACCTCGTTCTCATCGTGAGCAGGTCACTTCTGTTGCCCCAAGGCCTTGGGCACACGGCCATATCTTTGCTACGGGAAAATGGGACTGGGAACACAAAACATCTAGGGTAAGTTCTGGAAATCGCTTGGTTTTAGTTGTCTGGATAAGCTTAACTGCTTAAAAGTACGATATTTTTACCCATTATTCCATTCGGCCCTTGCTCTTTGCTCTCTGAGAGTCTATATTACGCCTTCTATAATCTTAAATAATGTGCTGAAATGCTTTGAAAAAGGATGCTGATATGTCCCGCTCATGTGACTTAACTGGAAAAAGAAGACTTGTTGGAAACAAAGTTTCTCACGCTAACAACAAATCAAAAATGACTCAAAAACCAAATCTTCAAACGAAGAGAGTTTTTGATCCTGAAACTGGTCAAACAATCAAGCTTAGACTTTCTACTCGTGCGATTAGAACACTTGATAAAGTTGGTTCTCTTTCTAAATTTCTTAGAAAGTATCGTCACCTTTTCGAAGCTTAATTCTTAACAGACTATTTCGATATGCTTTTAGGCCAATCCCTTTTCTGATTGGCCTTTTTGCGTTTTCTTCCATTTATTCTCTCGTAAACTTAGGAAATTCTAAAAAATATCCGAAACGTTTAACGAGATGATTAAACAATTACTAGAGCAAATTGCTGACTACTTTCTTAAAGATGTAGAAAGACTTCCTGATTCTGAAATCAGTAAGGCCAGAGTATTTATAAGCAGCTGCCTATTTTCCTCTTTTCTTATTTCAGTTGCAGCAATAAATCGTCTCTTTATAACGGATTCAATACCTATCCTTGGTCTATCCTTAGGCTTTGTTCTGATGTCATTTCCCTTTCTTGTCAAAAAGACAAAGAGCTATCAAGGATTGGCCATCCTCTTTCCTCTTTTGACTTTGATAGCGACGCCATTATTCACCTATCTAAGAGGAGGGATTGCGAGCGGGCATTCGACCCTATTCATCCTTGTTCCTATTCTTTCGTATTATTTTGTAGGCTCTAAAAAAGGGACAATCTTATCGACTATTGGACTTCTCTTTTTACTCTTATTCCTATTTCTCGATCTTAGAGGTTTCAAATATCCTTACTCTCTGGGCTTAGCAAAGGAACAAGTTTCCCAAATAGGTATCGCATTAATATCTATCTATATTTTAATTTCTTATATCATCTGGCACTACGAAAGACTTAACACTGAAACTCAAGAAAGAAATAGAGAAAATAAAGTTAAAGCTGAGAAGGCCAATAAAACCAAAGATATTTTCTGGGCAAATATCAGTCATGAAATTAGAACGCCACTCAATGGTATCCTTGGGATGACCAATCTAGTGCTGGATTCTCGTATCAATAAAGAACAAAAAGAGCTCTTAGAAATTATCAAAGACTCAGCAGAAAATCTCAATATCATTCTCTCTGATGTAATCGATTACTCAAAAATAGAGAACAAAGAATTAGAAATCGTAAAACGCCCATTTGAGCTGGCCCATTGCCTAGAAGAAGTGATTCAACTCTTCCAGCACATGGCCAATGAAAAAAATATTAAACTTCATTATATGATTGATTCAGATGTGCCCAAAGCCGTTCTCACCGATCAAAATAGACTCAAACAAGTACTTATCAATCTTGTCGCTAATGCTATCAAGTTTACTGATCATGGGTCAGTGAAAATCATCGTAGAAAAATCAGCAAAGAAAGATACTCTAAACTTTATAATTGAGGATACAGGAATTGGAATTGCTGAGAAGAAAATGGAGCGACTCTTTAAACCTTTTACTCAAATTGATGATGGAAGAACTCGAAAGTATGGTGGAACAGGCCTAGGTCTTATTATATGTAAAAAGATTTTAGAACTTCTCGATGGTACCATCTCTGTAGAGAGTAAAGTGGGATCAGGATCAGTTTTTACCTTTACGATAAAGGCCTTACAAGTTCAATTAAGTCCTCATCGTGGTTCCTCATTCTCTGATAAAAAGAATCACCTCACTAAGAGTTTACAGCTTGAAGTTCTCATTGCTGAAGATAATGCTGTTAACAGAAAGCTACTGATTAGCTTATTAAATAAGAATCATATCTATCCTGACGTCGCTCAAAATGGTCTTGAAGCCTATGAAATGAGTAAAGAGAAGAATTACGATCTCATTTTCATGGATGTTCAAATGCCTGTCATGGACGGAATTACAGCTTCCAAGAAGATCATTACTCATTATAAGACTCAAGAAAATATTGAAAAATCACGTCCAACCATTATTGCTGTGACGGCCAATGTTCTCCAAGAAGATCGAGATAAATGCTTTGAAGCTGGAATGGATGATTTCATGGCCAAACCCATTAATAATAATATCCTAGTCTCCGTCATCGAGAGGTATTCGCAACAAGTCGTTTCCAAAAGCCCCTATTCTAATCGAGTCATCGATATAGACTTTCAGGAAGAAGGCTTTGATTCGAGCCAAATCATTCAGGCCAAGAGAAATAATTCACCTCATAAGACAAAGAAGTATAAATACTTTGATGCCAAAAAATTACTTCAACACTTCGCCGATGATTATTTCATCATCGAGAATATGTTTGAACAATTTTTAAATAAATATATTGAAGATATATCTGTTCTTCAAGATGCCTTAGACACAAAGGACTATAAGCTCCTTGCTCTTAGGGCCCACTCTTTAAAAGGAACCTTTACCACTCTCTTTTGTTCTCAAGGTCATGAGCTCAGTATAAAGCTTGAAGCCTATGGAAAAAAAGGGGAACAAAGCGGAGAAGAACTCGATGGAGCACAAGAACTGCTGGATTCCCTAAGAGATCTCAGTGAAGAGCTCATTAAGGAATACCAAGAGTTCTTAAAACATAAGAAAGTGAGTTAAATTACTGCCATTGAATTTTCTCAATGAGAAAACCCCATTTGGTGATAGAACGGTCTGATCTAAAGAGTACTTCTAACGTCTCCCCTTCGACATAGTCTGAAACATCCTGATTCAGTAGGTCGCTTATCTTAGAGACGACATGACCTTTTTCATCCTTTAACTGTAGATAATCGTAGTGCTTTTCTAGTTCGAGACGATTTATAACAAGTCTAATGAATTTCGCCCCCGGAACATGAAAAGTTTTTGTTTCAGAAATATTAACTCCATAGGGATGGGCACTCTCCCAAGGTTGATCAAGATCAAGAGTTTGCCATAAAGAATCGTCAGGCTCTCTTCGCTCGGGTCGATAGTCAGTCAATAGATTGTAGACATCAAGCCTTCCCCCCTTTCTTACTTTATTTCGATAGGTAATAACAGGCACAGAAGTTTCAAGAAGTCTTTCTTTCATATCCTGATGAGACATCCTTCCTTCTTGAGTAAGTAAAAGACCGAGAGCCCCCGATACATGGGGCGTTGCCATTGAAGTTCCGGAGAAATGATCAAAGCGACTCGCTGTAATAGTTGATAGAATATCTTGTCCAGGGGCAGCTAAATCAACCGTTGTTTTACCATAGCAGCTGAAACTGGCCAGCTCATCCGATGCAGTATGAGCGGCAACAGAAATAATATTTTCAACATCATAATTAGCTGGATAATGAGGAGTCGTATCATTATTGGCCGCTGAATTTCCCGCTGCTGCAGTAAAAATAATACCTTCATCAGAAGCTCGTTGAATCGCCTCTTTAAGAAGTTCAGAGTAAGCCCCTCCCCCCCAAGAGTTATTCATTAAATCCACCCCAACTTTTGTAGCGTAATCAATGGCCTTAATAGCATTGGCCGTATCTCCGTTACCCGAGTCACTTAGAAACTTAATGGCGACCATTTCCACATTGGCCATCACCCCAGCAACCCCATAAATATTATCATGGATAGCTCCAATGGTTCCTGCGACATGAGTTCCATGTCCGTGCCCATCCATAGGATTTCCATCACCATTAGCAAAGTCATAACCATGAATATCATCAATGAATCCATTGCCATCATCATCAACGCCAGGACTCCCTAAGCTCTCAGGAATATTGACCCAAATATTTTCCTTTAAATCTGGATGTTCAAAATCAATACCTGTATCGATGACTGCAATCTTGATTTGACGTGAACCTTTCGTAATATCCCATGCCTTTAAGGCAGAAATATCTACTCCTGGCTTTGCTTGATCCGAGAAACTCCCTGTATTTTCTAAGCCCCAGAGCTGGGAAAAGAGAGGATCTTGAGGAGCACTCAAACTCCCTTCCCCTCTAAAATTCTTCAAAGGAATTTTTCCATTATGCTCTCGAGGGTCTTCAATTTTGTATGTATAATTAGGCTCAGCTATTTCTATATCAGAGTGGGCCTTAAGCCATTGTAACTTTACTGCATCACTCGACTTCGTATTAGAAAAGCGAATCAAGCGCGTATGCATATCCGCTGATAGAACTTCATGACTCCAAGAACCAAAATTCTTATTCATCACAAAACGTCTCAGATCTTTATTGGGTTTAAACTTAACGATAAATTCGCCAGCTCTATAGGGATGATCAAAATTTGCAAGTAAACTCCAGCTGAAAACTCCACATATCGCAAAAAGTATTCTCTTCTGATTAAAATTGATCACTGGCCCTCCTTGGCCGAAAGAGGAAGAGATACCTATACCCGAAGGGGATACTCTCCTATTTCTCCGTCATTTCTATAATTGATATTTAAAGCATTCATTCAGTTTAAAGGACTTAAACCCATTTATATGCATCGCGGCAAAACCTTCCCTAGGTAAAACTGATCTCTATTGGGAGAAAGAGCAGCCTTTGCTAGAATAAAAATGATGTTGTGCAGCTTTGGCAATGATAGAGGAAGGAGAAAGCATTGATTCACGGTAATTCAAATGACCCAGTTTTAATCAAGAGAATCGGTTTAAAGATCTGGAGCCTTAGAGATGAGGTAGAAAGTGTAATCAACCAACGGTTGGCCCAAAAAGCTGATGGTTCTCCCCTTAGTGCTGAAGAAATTCAAGAAATAAAGAATGAATACTCCTATCATGGCCCAGTTGAAGCTAAGGCCGGCTTAAAACTCATAGATGGTGGAGCCGAAGCTTCTGCAGAAGAAAGTGGCGATGATCTAGAAGCCGAGATGGCAGCTGCGATGGGTGGATCAGAAGAAAGCGGTGAAGATCTAGAAGCAGCTATGGCAGCGGCCATGGGTGGATCTGACGAAGCCGAGGGAGCTGAAGAAAGTGGTGATGATTTAGAAGCGGCCATGGCAGCAGCGATGGGTGGATCGGAGGAGGCACAAGCTTCTCAGTCGAGCTCGCAAGATGCACCTAAGAAAATTATTCAAAGAGGCAGTCACAATATTAAGCCAGAGGGAATAAGTCGTGGAGTCTCCATACTAAGTGAACTCACGATGGATGGGCTCTATTTCTTCTCTGCTCAAAGTTTTATGGAAGGCCAATCCATTGTAATTGAATTTCAAGTCCCAAAAAAGTTCGTCCTCAATGCCCAAGTCAGCTTTTGCAGGGCCTTTAATATTAGTTCAAGAATCATTTCTAATAAGAAAGTTGACTATAGAACAGTCGCTAGATTTACTTTCTTAAAAGAAGGCGAGAGAACTCTTCTAAGAGAGTTTATAAAGTCGATTGAACCAGATATACCAGAGCCGGTAGTGGTTCCACCTAAAGCACAAGACGATGGTGGAGAAGATGATTTTGATGGATTGGATGGTCTCGACTTCTAAGGAGTCGACTCCCCTTCTGCCGCTATAGCGAATTTAGTAGCTCCTGCGGCTTTAGCAATATCCATAATCACCACAGCATTACCTAATTTGGAGCTCTTATCTCCTTCAAGTATAACAAGCCCAGTATTAGCTTCTTTCATGGCCAATTGCAGGTCTTCTTTCAAAGAACTCATTTGCGAAGGACGACCTTGAATCGACATTCTTCCCTGTTGGTCCAAGGAAATAATGACGGCCGTCCCCTCTTTCGATTCAGTACCGCCAGAGACTTGAGGTAACTCTACGTCGAGGCCACTTTCTAAAGACATGCTTGAAGTGACCATAAATAGAATAAGAAGAACGAGCATAATATCAATAAGAGGAGTCATATTGATATCTGCAATGATCTTATCTTCTTCTGGGTCTCCCCCAAAGTTCATGGCCATTAAACAAGCTCCCGAAGATCTTCAAGTTGATTTTTAACTTCGATATTTAAATCACTAAATCTCTGTTGAAAGAAGTTATAAAAAATAACAGCAATTACCGCTACAATAATCCCGGCAGCAGTAGCAATCAATGCCTCACCCAGACCGCCAGCAACGACAGCAAAACCAGATTTACCGGAAGCAGCGATACTATCAAAAGATTTGATGATACCAACAACGGTACCAAAGAGACCTATAAACGGGGCTGAACTACCAATCGTTCCTAGAACCCATAAGTACTTCTTCATTCCCAGCTGGGTTTCCTTAAGGCGTCTCGACATTTTAAAATGCCAGTTTTCCAAAGGCATTTCTCGATCTTCAAAAACCACGAGATAAGATCTCCCAATGAGAGGAGAAACATTATGGGCCAGACCTTTGGCCTCTTCAAACTTTCTTTCCTTAATTAGGCCTTCAGACTTGTCCATCAGGCGACTAAATTCCCTTCTGAATTGACGTATAAAATACAGTCTTTCAAAGAACACGGCCCAAGCTAAGAAAGAACAAATCAATAGAGGGGCCATAATAAAGCCACCCTCTTTAATAATATCAAGTATATTCATTTTACTACCTATATCGAATTAATAGCATTTAGCGCCCCTATCATCTCTAGGCAAGTGCACTAAATCAAGCTAATATAACTTCACAAGAACGAGAAACCCCATTACACATGGCACCATCAATATATAAGACCCTAGGCTTCTTTTATGCTAATCAACTTAGAAATTAAAAAATCAAGTGCTTCAACATGGCTCTTGGCCCTCTTTAGTTTTATCATACTCCTTACGGGTATTTATAGTGACTTCTTCCAAGCTCCAACCGAACTTACACCGGAGATGAGTAATTATCAGTCCCTCTTTAAGCCAGGGCAGATTCTTGGTGTTCAACAAATAATCTTAAAGAATAACTTGGGAACATTTCACTTTGAAAAGACAACCCAACTTCCCGACACCAACTGGCAAATGATCTCACCTCGCTCTCTTCCGGCCAATACCACTTTGATCAAAAATATTCTCAATGATCTCAACAAAGTAAAAATTAGAAATGTACATGAGATGGACGCCATCAATATATCGAATTACTCTTTGGACAACACTTCCATTGAAGTGACCCTCATCGGGTCAGATGAGAAGTCCGCCACGTTAAAATTTGGTCTTGTAAATCCTCTAGATAACTCGACTTACGTCAGTTTAAGTGACCAACAGGCTATTTATCATATCGATAATATCGGAATGTCTTTAAATACTCTCAATCTCGGAAGCTTTGTTGATACACGTATCTTTACCTTTAATCCTAGTGAGGTAAATCACTTAACGATTTACAAAGGGACTAAAGAGAGAGGAAGTGTGCGATTTGAAATCCATAAAGATAATAAAACAAAGAGCTGGTCCGGGCGCTACAGTAAGAATTTAAAAAATGAAGCCGTCTTGGATTATTTGAGTAATCTTGCTGATCTTAGAAGCCCTCTTATCCTCGATAAAATAAATAAAGACCTTGAAAAGGAAATTGAAAACTACTTTGAAAAGCCTACCTACGAAGTTGAGATAAAAACCAGCAGCTACACTTATACTTATCAAATCTCGCCGCTCGTAAAGGCCCTAGGTGGTATTAAACTTGAGAAGTGGCAAAACTTTATGATTAAGGCCAGTAATCGCAACCATGCGGTTGTAGTCTCAAGAAAATTCCTAGGACTCTTTAATCCTAATGAAAAATCGTTGCGATCTTTTCCTGTTAAGAAACTTTTTTATTAACAATTCTTGAATTAGAAGGAAGATGATTTTCTTTGATGATCTTCTCTGGATTAACAAAGACTTTAATCAAGCACTCTACAATGCTTGAATTATACCAAGTAAGCTCATCTCTTCGACTGAGAAGTACTTTTAAAGCTTCCATAGGTTTCTTATCCTCATCTTGTATAACGTGAACAAAGTTATCCGCTAAGCATACAATATTGGAAAGCATTAAGATCTTTGATCCTCTTTTCGCAAAAGGAAAACCCGTTCCATCAAAGTGCTCATGGTGCTGCAAGATTATTTGCTTTACTGAATTATTGATAAGAGGATTCCCATCAATTAACTCGAGTCCTAGCTCTGGATGTCGCTTATACTCTTCGAGCTGCTCCTCATTCATATCTTCTACTTTCATCTCCAACAAAGAGGGATCTAACTTCATCTTACCAATATCATGAAAGAGACAGGCAAGGGCCGTACACTCAATCGTTGTTTTAGATTGCCATTCAAATTGCTTAATAATAGCAGTTGAAAACATAGTCACTAAATAGGCATGAGTATAAGCATTGGGATCAAAATCAGAATAGTCTTTAAATACAGCAAAGAGATCATCTTGGTTTTTAACCAGTTCGTAGACATTTTCTGCGATCTCTTTGCCTTGATCGATGATCAATGGTTTCATTCCCTCAGAGAAAGTTTGTTCTAAAAACTTTTCTGAAACATTCTGGAGCATTTTTACTTTCTTTGCTCCTCCAACCTTCTCATTAGCAATAATCTTCTTCGTAAAGTAATTATTAAATTTTACGTATTTATAAATATCTTTCTTATGAAAATATAAGAATTCCACATTCTTTTCGTTCTTATATTTATCTAATCTCTCTTTAGAGAGTTCATCTCCAGCGTGAAGAATCTTGATATAGCGATTACTTTTGAGTTTTACGAAAATATCAAAGAGCACGGGCTGGCTTGAATAAAATTCATCAATCTTAACACTGGTAAATTCATCATCACCTAAGCTCACTTCCTCTTCAGGACCGAGTTCCTTTCTACGCTTAATGGTACTTACCATATCCGTAACGCTTTGATGACCTTCTAAAACTTCTTTTAAATTTTCAAATTCAAAAGGACGCACAACAACTTCGGTTGCTCCAGCTTTCTGAAGTTTTTCAGGAGTCCATTGGTCTTCAAGATCCATTTCTTCATCAATCTCTGTGATCATAATCACTTTCTGAGAAGGATGATTTGTTTTTATAAACTTTAGAACTTGGATGCCTGCATGTTTTTTTACATTGATATTGAGAATAACGGCAAAGAAACTACCGTTATAAAGAGACATTTGAGCGTCTTTACCATTATTAATTACAGTTGCCTTGTAATTCATCCCCTCAAAGTACTCTTTAGCACTCATGAGCCAGTCATCATCAGGATCTACAATTAATAAATTAAGGGCCAAATGGTCCTCCCTAAAATGTGAAATTGAAGCACTAAAATGCCTATATTCTTATCGGATTTTTTAGGGAATTATTAAAGGATAAACGCAAAAAGGCCCTTGCTATAAGGGCCTATAATTACTCGGAAATGAAGTAAAATTACTTGATTTCTTTGTGGATCGTGTGCTTGCGAAGAAATGGATTATATTTCTTTTTCTCCATACGATCTGGAGTGTTTTTCTTGTTCTTAGTCGTCGTATAACGAGAAGGAGTCTTTCCTAGCTTTCTCGCTTCTGTACATTCTAAAGTAATTATGACTCTAGGTCCCTTGGCCATAAGGCGCCTCCACATTAAGTTCTACAATTAGCCTAGGGAGACTACACCTAAGTTCTTGCGATGACAAGACTTTGTTGGTACTTAGTAGATATGGAAGAAAAAAAATTCATTACTTCAGATAATTGGACCTTTACTCAATTTAAATCATCGAATTTACAGGCATTTATCCATCTTGGCGCAGAACCTTCTGACCTACCCGATGGAGACCCCAATATTCTCTATTTAATCACTGTCCTCAAAGATGAAGAAGAAGAGCTCTTCCAGTGGGAATTTCCTCAACTCCATGAGGCCATCGGTTGTATCAATCAGAAATATGGCCATTGGGAGTTTTCTGAGAGAACACAAAGCTCTGGAGGTTGCGGCGACTGCTCAGCTCACTAGTTTTCCCAAATGAGAACCGCTTTCCTAAAGCGTAAAATTCATCCCCTATATTGACATATCTCCCCAACTGGGCCAAATTAGTGCCCCAAATATAACTTTACCCACTATTGTAATGGAATGTGCCAAATCAATAGTAGCAATGGGTCCTAAAAGAGAGGTCGAAATGAAAGCCAATATTCATCCTGAATACAACGAAGTAACTATCAATTGTGTATGTGGAGCAAGTTACGAAACACGCTCAACTATGAAGCTTGAAAAAATTGATATCTGTGCTGCTTGTCACCCATTCTATACAGGTAAGCAAAAAGTACTAGATACTGAAGGACGTATCGAGAAATTCCGTAAGAAATTCGGTTCACGTTACGCCAACCTTAATAAAAAGTCTTAATTTAAAAGAAAGCTTCCCTAGGGAAGCTTTTTTTTTGCCTTAATTGAATAAATTCTAAACACCCTCTATTCATTTTACTTCCTCTCCCCGTTTTCCAAACTCTTCGACTAAAATTCCCTTTATGAAAATCTTTCTATGGATTAACTTTATCATTCTAAGTACATCTTGTTGGTCACAAGAGTACTTTAGCTTACAAGATTGTATAGATAGAGAGTGCTCACTCGAATTGATGCCTGGATATTACACAGACTTCTCTTACGATATTCAAGATTCACAAGGCTACTTCCTCTCCCAAAAGGAAGAGAATAGAGTTCGGCAAAATTTAAATCCTATCCTTCACGAAATTCAGGATTTCTATAGTAGCTACTCAATGACAGAAACCTTTTCTCAATCCTTTGAAGCTGAAGATAAGAAGCTCCATTTTCAAGTCGGCTCAGTTATTGGTTACTTTTCAGGAAAGGCCTGTGAGTATGGCTTTCCCCCTTTTAAAATTGAATCCAATAAGAAGACCCGATTCTTTTGTGCCGTAGCTGGAGCGACTTTGGCCGGAATTGCTAAAGAGTTTTACGATATGACTGATCAAGAAAATCATACCGTCGATCCCTATGATGCCCTGGCCACTGCCATCGGTGGCACCACCAGCTTTAAATTTATAGAACTTAAATTTTGATTTACGATATTAACTGAGGATATTTACTTTCACTCGGTAGTGGTGATCATTAATTTCTTTGAGTTGTTCATAGTCAAAACTTGCACCGACACTAAGCTTCTTGAATTCCTTTGCTTCTTTCTTCGACATCGTTTTCTTTGGAATTTCAAATTGACATATTTTCTGTTCTGAATTTTCAAGAAGACAAACTTCCCATAGAAAGGCATGCTTTGATTCATTCAGGAATCGAATGAAACGGGCCTTGGTATAAGAGTCATCTAAAACTCTTTCCTTATTCGATGCATAGAGATGAGTGATCATCGGCATAACCTTACGATCAATTTTAGCAAGCTGACCAAGCCTCTCAATGCTTTGGTCATGGGTTCCTCTCCACACTTGATGACACCAGTCATCCTTATATTTATCTTCCTTTTCTAATCTCACTTTAACGGGACAGGCCAAGTCCAGAGATGGGCAAGGAAAGAGTACCTGCCCTTTTGTTGTTTTAAAATGATCTCGAATCTTCATCATTTGATCGTATACAACAGGGGTACCAGGTTCAATGAAGAGAATATAATCCGCACTGGCCCTCTCAATAATCCCAATCACCTCATGATCACTCAATTCATTTAGAGAATTTCCGAAAATCAGTAATCTCTTATTTTGATCGTTATGAGGTGGTGGGATATGTTGAAAAAACTCGAGGGAAGCTTTTGGATAGAGACCTCTGGTCAATTTCTGAGCTTGCTCTAGCATTAACTCTTCTTTATCAACACCCATTAAATCTCCAGTAACCTCCCCCTCGAAGTAACGTAGAAACGCGAGAAGGTAGGTACCAGGCCCAGTTCCGAAGTCAATAATATCGCAGTGGCGAAGCTCTTCTTTCAACTCTCGAGGGAGTTGATCAAATAGCCAAGTGAGTTTAGCGACATTAGTCGTTAAATAGAATGCACTATAGGCAGAGACCTCTGTTCGCGTCCATTTCTTACTGGGAAGCCCTTTGCGATCGATAGTATACATGACCTTTATCTTTTCTAAGATAGTGGCGATCTTACGATCTTCTAGCTTTGGCTCAAGGAAAAAAGGTTTTATTTCATCTAAGGTAAAACTCATCATAACCACGCTCTCAAATCCCATAAAAAAAGGCTCCTAAATTAGGAGCCTTCTTTATCATCTATTTAGATTTATTTTTACTCATTACTGTAGAGTATAAACTATCTCTCTGAAAAAGGAGTATAATTTCTCTCGTTTGCACCAGTATAGATTTGACGAGGACGAGCAATTTTAGAACTTGCATCTTCTCTCATCTCTTTCCATTGGGCCAACCAACCTGGGAGACGCCCAAGAACAAACATTACAGTGAACATTTCAGTTGGGATTCCAAGAGCTTTATAAATGATCCCTGAGTAGAAATCTACGTTAGGATATAGATTTCTTGAAACAAAGTAATCATCATTACGAGCTTCTGTCTCAAGACCGCGAGCAATGTCGAGGAGTGGATCTTGAATATTAAGCTTCTCAAGAATAATATCACACTGCTTTTTAATGATAGTCGCACGTGGGTCAAAGTTCTTATAAACTCTGTGACCAAATCCCATAAGACGGAAGCTATCATTCTTGTCTTTAGCTTTCTCAAGAAATTTCTTATAGTCACCACCGGCAGCTTGGATTTCTTCAAGCATCTCAAGAACTTTTTGGTTAGCTCCTCCATGAAGAGGTCCCCAAAGAGCATCAATTCCACCAGAAATCGTAGCAAATACATTGGCCTGAGAAGAACCAATTACTCTGACTGTTGATGCTGAACAGTTTTGCTCGTGGTCAGCGTGAAGGATGAAAAGAATATCAAGAGCTTTAGCTACTTCATCATCAATTTCTTTTCCTTCTTCAAAGAACATCATATTCAAGAAGTCTTTTGAGAATCCAAGTGAAGGATGAGAACGACGAGGTTCTTTTCCTTGAGATCTTCTGTAGAAGTAAGCTGCAATAATTTTTAATTGGGCCAACATCTGAGCGAAAGCTCTATCTCTTTGAACATCAGTTAAAGGTGTTTTTAAGAACTCAGGATAGAATCCAGCAAGAGCAGCAGTTGTGGCACTCATAACGGCCATAGGATGTGCATCTTTAGGAAATTGATCCAACATATTTGTGATCCCCTCAGGAAGGGTCGCAAACGAAGTGATTTTCTCTTCAAAGAAGTCGAGATCTTTCTTTGATGGTAGCTCACCAAACTTTAAGAGATAAGAAACCTCTAAAAAAGATGATTTCTCAGCAAGTTGCTCAATAGGATAACCTCTATAACGAAGAATCCCTTTTTCACCATCTAAGAATGTAATGGCCGATTTACATGAACCTGTATTAACAAATCCGTTATCAAGAGTAATGTACCCTGTTTCTTTACGAAGAGCGGAGATATCCAACCCTTTTTCGCCTTCACTGCCGGTAATGATGGGAAGATCAATTTTCTTATCTCCCAAATCCAACTTGGCAACATCTGTCATATTTCCTCCAGTTATATTGGGCTGCTTGGGGAACAACCAAACAACACGACGCATAATTCAAAATAATACCCGCTAAATATATGCTAAATCATTAAGGAATACAAAGGTAGGAGCGTTAAATTCTCGTGATCTTTTCCAAGGAAATTTTAGACGTCCAAAAATTTTTAAGGCCTTTACGCAACCGGTGATTTTCCCCAATTAGCCAATCCTTTCACTCCAAGCTTTTGGATCTTGTCGCCACTTTTTAAGCAAATCGAGCTCCCCTTCCCCAAGTAGACCTTCCTCTTTTGCAGCAAGACAAAGAGAGTCAAAGTCGGTCAAACTTAAACAAGGTAGCTCCCATTTCTTGGCCATCTCTTGAGCTTTCTCCATTTGATAACTCACAATACTTACGCAGCCTACTGCTTTAAGGTTGGCCCTTTGGACCCCTCTCATGGCCTGATCCAAACTCGAGCCTTGATTAATTAAGTCCTCTACGAGTAGAAGTCGCTCACCAGGATGAAACTTTCCTTCAATTTGGTTACCACGGCCGTGTCCTTTTGGACTTGAGCGAATATAGACCATAGGCTTTTCCATGCGGTCGGCCAAGAGAGCGGCATGCGGAATCCCCGCAGTTGCAAGCCCTGCAAGTTGGTCAAAATTCCATGAGCTTTCTTTAATGAGCTGCATGAGGCCGTCGCGGATTAAACGTCTTTCATTGGGAAATGATAGTATCTTTCGATTATCGCAATATATGGGTCCTCTTAACCCAGAAGCATAGCGAAAAGGACGACGAGGCCTAACTTCAACAGCGCCTATTTTCAAAAGTATTTTTGCAAATTTGATTTTGAAATTCTGGTCCATTTCGTGACTCCTTAGTAGATACGGTCTTCTCAATTGAATTCTCTTATTATCGAACCTATTGTCCATCAACTTTCTAAACATATCTATACCCTATGCAGTAAGCCTTTCCAGAAAGCATGCGCTCATACTAGGCTAAATGAAATTAAAAAAAAGGTTACCTATGAAGTTTGAATCTTCTCTTATTAAGGGAAAAATACTTAAACGCTATAAACGCTTTCTGGCAGATATTGAATTAGAAAATGGCGAAGTCATCACCGCACATACGGCCAATACGGGAAGCATGAAAACATGCTGGGAACCAGGATGGAAGGTTCTTTTATCCTACCATGATAATCCAAAACGAAAATTAAAGTACTCTTTGGAACTTACTCATAATGGAAATACGTGGATAGGTATTAATACCTCTTTGCCCAATAAAATCGCTGCCGAAGGTATTCTTGATGGTACTGTAAAAGAGTTACAAGGCTACTCACATTTAAAACCTGAAGCAAAGATAGGAAAAAGCAGGATCGATATTCTATTGTCCCAAGATGGTGAAGAGCCTTGCTATGTCGAAGTTAAGAATGTCACTTTGCTAGGAGAAAATAAAAGAGCGATCTTTCCTGATGCCGTATCAACTCGTGGCCAAAAACACCTTGAAGAACTTACCGGTTTAGTTAAGGAAGGGATTAGAGCCGCTATGCTCTTCGTGGTGAACCGTGAAGATGTCGATAGTTTCTCACCAGCGGATCATATCGATCCCGACTATGGAAAACTTTTAAGAGAAGCAGATCAAGCGGGAGTAGAAATTCTTGCTTATCAATGCAAACTTAACTCTGAGGAAATAAAGCTCACAAAGAAGCTTCCAGTCATCCTATAATTTATTTCCAAAGAGCCAAAATATTCCGAGTCCTCCGACAAAGTAACTCTTCTTTTTCACAAGAGGACTCTCTTCAAAAACAGCACCATCAAGGATGTCGTAGCGAATAAAGGGAAGTATCACAACATCTTGCCAACGCTTATTTAAGATAATGGTGAATTGAGTACCTGAATAACCGGCTTTCGCTTGATAGTAGGCTCTTCCCGCCGTCACGTACCAAGGAGCAACACCATAAAAGTACTCATGATATTTACGACTCCCCCACATTGCAGCCACTGAGAGCTCATAACCGACTCCCCAACGTCTTGGATGGGGAGATGCTTTCCAACTCAAATAAGGAACAGAGAAAAAACCACGATTGTGAACATTACTTAGGTCAGTGGAATTTACCATTCTAAAGGGAGCTTCAAAGGTTAGAGAATAACCTTTGGCCGGATTCTCCCACAGATCAAAGATGACCATCGGGCCAAGCTCAAATGTATAATCGAGACTCTCCATGCCCGCCCGAGCTCGGTTGTCTTCACTCTCCACATTAAGCCCCACTAAAACACTTAACTTGAAGGCCATCCAAGAGTTTTTATAGAGTGTTCCACGCGCAAAACTGGTTTCCACCTCAATATTTTCTGAATTATAGGAAAAGTAAGGGGTAGGAATAAACCAATCTTTGCTTTGATCACTTCCCCTATAATGGGCACCTTTAATACTAAGGAGTCCTGCTCCCCATTCAAATTTTCCAGTTGGCTCTGGGTTCTGAGTGACAAGGGCCAAAATCTCTTTGGACAAAAAGGCCATAAGGACAATTGCAATGAGTACAGATAAAGCTCTAGGCACCTTAAAAGGTGAAAAATGGAGACAAAAATTCATAGGATTCCTTAACTAAGAAACCCAGCTTATATAAAGATAGCTCGTAAAGATAGATCACTGATAAAAAATTGTCATAATTCAGACATATTGGCATCATAGAGACTCAATACACTATAAAACCAGGGACCAAAATTCTCTATGAACTTAAGAACTCTCCTTCTTATATGGATTTCCCTTAGCTATAATTTGTCCTCTTATTCGGCAGAAAATTTTATTTACTGTTCCGAAGCAACACCAGCAGCATTCAACCCGCAAGTCACAACAGATGGTACTTCTAATAATGCCGCTGCCCACACTCTTTATGAAAAGCTGACGACTTTTCAGTATGGTTCAACAACGATTATCCCGGCCCTTGCAACTTCATGGGAACTTTCCCCTGACCAAAAAAAATATACTTTTCAAATTAGAAAGAATGTTTTGTTTCACACCACCTCCTACTTTAAACCGACTCGCCCTCTCAATGCCGACGATATTATTTTTAGTTTTGAAAGAATGCTTGATCCGAATCACCCCTATCACCTTATAGGGGGTGGAAATTATGAATACTTCTCAGGAATGGATATGGGCAATCTCATATCAAAAATAGAGAAAATTAACGATTATGAGATCACCATTCATTTAAATAAACCTGAAGCTCCTTTTCTGGCCAACCTCTCAATGAGTTTCATGAGTATCCTATCGAAAGAGTACGCCATGAAATTATTGAAAGAAAAAAAGCCTCATCTTATTGACCTTCAACCAATTGGAACAGGTCCCTTTAAATTTCATAAATATGTAAAAGACACCGTCATACGTTATAAGAAGTTTGAACATTATTGGGGTAAGGCTCCTGCCATTGAGAATCTGATTTTCGCCATCACTCCAGATGCATCGGTTCGTTACCAAAAACTTAAGGCCAAAGAATGCCATCTTATCATAGAGCCCCTTCCCTATGACCTCGCTTCTATGCAAGATGATCCCCATATCAATCTATTGGATAAAGCAGGTCTCAATATTGGATACCTTGCTTTTAACACTCAAAAACCACCTTTTAATAATAAGCTCGTAAGACGGGCCATAGCTCATACTTTAAATAGAGACTCCTATATACAGGCCATCTACTTAGGAAATGCCATCGTAGCTAAGAATCCCATGCCCCCAAGTTTATGGTCCTATCATCACGACATTAAGCCCTATTCTTTCAATCTCAAAAAAGCTAAAGACCTCTTAGCTCAAGCGGGATATCCTCAAGGCTTTAAGGCCGAACTTTGGACCCTTCCCGTAACTCGTCCCTACAATCCCAATGGCAAAAAAATGGGTGAGATGATGCAAGCTGATTTAGCAAAGATCGGAATCCAAGTTAAGCTCATCTCCTACGATTGGCCGACCTATTTAAAAAAGTCTCGTGATGGAGAACATCAAATGATTCAATTGGGATGGACTGGAGATAATGGTGATCCTGATAACTTCCTTCATACCCTTCTAGGTTGTTCAGCAGTGGAAGCGGGCTCCAATGCCGCTAAATGGTGCCATAAGGAATTTGATTCTCTTATAACTCAGGCGAAAATCATTTCTTCTCGTAAAGAGCGCTCCGCCCTCTACTTAAAAGCACAAGAAATTTTCCACGAAGAACTCCCTTGGATTCCACTGGCCCATTCAAAAATTTTCAGAGCAATGAGTCCAGAAGTTACAGGTTATAAAATCGATCCTCTTGGAGGAGATATTTTCAAAACCGTTGATCTTCTTTCTTCAGAAAAAGAAGGGACTTCGCCATGAAAAACTTTATTCTTAAACGTTCCAAAGATCTGCTTCCCACTTTGATTGGAGTTTCGCTGCTCTCCTTCTTTCTCGTCAGGCTTATTCCAGGAGATCCTGTTATGCTGATGTTAGGAGAAAGAGGAGCTAATCCGGAAGTTTATATGGAGATGAAGCAAAAGCTTGGATTGGATCAACCTATTATTTTCCAATACTTTACTTTTATAGCTAAGGCCTTCCAAGGAGATTTAGGTGAATCTTTAATTTCTAAAACTTCAGTTGTAGAAGAATTCTTTTCCCGATTCCCAGCAACATTAGAGTTAGGAATGGCCTCCCTTCTCTTTGCTCTCACTTTTGGCATCCCCTTCGGTGTCATCGCTGCAGTAAAAAGGAATGGATTTCTTGATTACTTCCTCATGACGATGAGCCTTGTTGGCTACTCAATGCCTATATTTTGGTGGGGCCTCATTCTCATTATTACTTTTAGTTTAAACCTTGGGCTAACACCAGTGAGTGGACGCCTCAATATTATTTACGATATCGATCCTGTAACAGGATTTTATCTTATCGACACCCTCTTACCCTCAACCCTTAGTCATTATGGACTTAAGCCTTTTTTCAGCTCCCTTGCCCATCTCTTCTTACCTGCTATTGCAATGGGAACTATCCCCTTGGCCGTCATCGCAAGAATGACGAGATCAAGTATGATAGATGTATTAGATGAAGACTATATAAGAACAGCTAAAGCCAGAGGAATTTCTGCCCACAGAATTATCCTTATTCACGCTTTAAAGAATGCACTCATCCCTATTATTACAGTTCTTGGCCTTATGTTTGGTTCTATAATTACAGGGGCTATATTAACCGAAAGTATCTTCTCTTGGCCTGGTATAGGAAAATGGCTTGTCTCAAGTATTACGGCAAGAGATTATCCCGTTATTCAAGCGGGAGTCTTATTTATCGCAACCTTTATTGTACTGATCAATATAGGGGTCGATTTTCTTTATACTCTTGTTGATCCTAGAATGAGAAAAGAACTGCAAAAAGTGAATAAGAAAAGAGCGGCTTCTCCTACTGACAAGGCACCTCCTCAAAATGAAGGAGATCCTCTATGAGATCGACATTTCTACAAAACTTTAGACTCTTTTCTCAAAATAGAGGGGCGCTGATAGGACTGCTATTTATCCTCTTCTTTACCCTCCTTGCTCTACTAGCCCCTTGGTTGGCACCGAAAGATCCCAATACTCTATATGTGGAGCACTTAAGAGAAGCTCCCTTTCATCCTTCTTTTCTACTTGGAACAGATGATCTCGGAAGAGATTATTTATCGAGATTAATTTACGGAGCTAGAATATCATTAGGAACCGGTATTCTTATCGTTCTCTTTTCCGGGACAGTCGGTACTATCTTAGGACTTTTAGGTGGTTTCTATGGAAAGAAAATAGACTGGGCCGTAATGAGACTCGTCGATATTCTTATGGCCTTTCCCAGTATACTTTTGGCCATGGCCGTCGTTTCCATTCTAGGTCCAGGACTTCTCAATGCCATCATTGCCGTCTCTATCGTTGCTTGTCCTCAATTTATAAAAATAGCACGGGCCAAGGCCATGATAGAAAAGAAGCAGACTTATATCATGGCCTCAAGAACATTCGGTGCGAGTTCGCCTCGGCTCATATTTAAAGAAATCCTACCCAATTGCCTAGGGCCCCTACTTGTCCAGGCCAGTCTAGGAGTGAGTGATGGTATCTTAAATGTAGCAGCTCTTGGCTTTCTTGGATTAGGAGCACAAGCTCCTACACCGGAATGGGGAATTATGTTAGCTGATGCTAGAGTCTTTATTATGAGCTCTCCTTTCTTAGTTACACTACCTGGTATTTGTATTCTTATTCTTGTCCTCTCTTTTAATCTCTTCGGAGATGGACTTAGAGATATTATTGATCCCAAATTAAAGGCGAGGTCATCATGAGCCGTGAATCGCTTCTTTTAGATATAAAAGATCTCAATATCTTCTTTAAAAATAAAGGTCATAAAAAAGATACTCACGCTATAAGAGGGCTCGATCTTTCCTTAAAAGAAGGAGAGATTCTGGGAATTGTTGGTGAAAGTGGCTGTGGCAAGTCCCTCACCAATCTATGTATTATGGGTTTACTCCCCGATCAATCCTATGCCACTTGGGAGCAATTTAATTGGCGAGGAAATCAATACTCAGAATTTAAGGAAAAGACTTGGAGAGGTTTAAGAGGATCTGAAATTGGTATGATTTTTCAAAATCCAATGAGTTCTTTAAATCCCACGTTGAGCCTCGAATATCAGTTTGAAGAAATATTCAAATTACATCGAAAAGACCTCTCAAAATCTCAAAGAAAGGCTGAGGCCATAAGTCTCTTAGAAAGAGTGGGTATCACTCAGGCCGAGAAAAGACTCAAAAGTTATCCTTTTGAATTATCGGGAGGAATGGCCCAAAGAGTGATGATTGCGACTGTTATGGCCACCTCTCCCCGTCTTCTGATTGCCGATGAACCAACCACCGCACTAGATGTGACGATCCAAAACCAAGTTCTTGATCTCATTAAAGATCTTTCTCAAGAAAATAAAATGAGCGTAATATTTGTCACTCACGACCTTGCGGTTGTCTCCCATATGGCCGATAGAATAAATGTTATGTACGCTGGTGAAATTGTAGAGTCAGCCTCTTGCTCTACTCTCATTCAAAATCCAAGTCATCCCTATGCTCATGCCTTATTAAATTCTCTTCCTACAGAAGAAGCCATTATCCATAAGGCACAACTCAAAAGTATTCCTGGGCAAGTTCCCTCTTTCAATCAACGCCCTGAAGGATGCTCATTTGCACCACGCTGTCCTTATCAAAAAGAAGATTGTAAGAGTTCTGAGTTTGAACAAATGGTAAAACATAAGAAAACACGCTGCCTCTATCCCCTTAACTCACTTCAATCAAAGGCGGGAGCATTACATGAATAAGATCATAGAAATTGATCAGCTCACAAAACGATATGAACTCTCTGGGGGAGATTATATTGATGCCTTAAAAGGAATTGATCTTCACTTAATCAAAGGTGAAACCTTAGGTCTGGTCGGAGAGAGTGGTTCAGGGAAATCTACCCTGGCCAAAATTCTAATGAAATTAGAAGCTTTAAACTCAGGCCGAATTCTCCTAAAAGAGAGAGATTCTCAGCTCTATAAACCAAAAGAATATTTCTCTCACATTCAAATGGTTTTCCAAGATCCTTATAGTTCTCTCAACCCGAGGAAGACCATTTTTTCCATTATTACAGAGCCCCTTGTGATCAACAAATCCTTAACTCAAGAGGAACTAAGAAGAATTGCAAAAGATAAAATCGAGCTCGTTGGACTTAATTCTCAGGTATTAGAACGTTATCCTCACACTCTCTCAGGCGGTCAAAGGCAACGGGTAGGAATAGCCAGGGCCTTAACACTTGAGCCAGAAGTCCTCATCCTTGATGAACCTATTTCAGCATTAGATGTTTCTATTCAAGCCGCGATTCTTAATCTACTCATAGACTTACAAAAGAAGCTAAACCTTACTTATCTCTTTATTGGTCACGACCTCAATGTCATACGTTATATCGCTGATAGAGTTGCCGTTATGTATCTAGGAGAGATCGTAGAAATGGGCAGTACAGATGACATTTTTAAGAATACAAAACATGAATATACAAAAAAGCTCATCAATTCTTCATTAGATTTGAAAAATGATAACTAAGCAATTTCAGCGAGACATTCATGATGAATAGGAAGAGTTATTTTGAAAGTCGTATATTTCGAACCTTTAACAAACTCAAGCTTACCTTTATGGTCTTCTAAAATTGTCTTTGATATCGACAATCCTATTCCCGTTCCTTTACCTATAGGTTTAGTAGTAAAGAAAGGTGTCATTAGCTTATTGATGACTTCATCTGATAGTGCTGGACCTGAATCAATGACATGGATTTCCACATTATCGAGATGAGATATAATTTCAACCCTCACCCATTTCTCATGATGATCTTTTAGGACATCTGAAGAATTATTAAGTAAGTTCAAAAGAACCTGCCCTATCTGATTCCTTTGGCCATATAGAGGTATTGAATCATCACCATGAATATCAAGTTTGATACCATTATGCTTAAAACGATCATTTGATAAATTAATCACATCATTTAAAGTTTCACTTAAGTAGAAGCTATCCCACGTCTTTGAATCTGACTTATGGGAAAGGTTTTTCATACTTTGTACAATCATAGAAATACGACTTACCGTTTCCTCAATAAGCTTTGTCTTGGCCATGGCCCTTTCTTTATCAAAACGATCCCTCTTTAAATTAAGCCTCAATGAACTCGCTGCTCCTAAGATAATGGCCAGAGGATTATTAATTTCATGGGCAATCGTTCCTGTCATTTCTTGGATCTCCCCAATTCGAGACAGGTGGATTCGATTTTGTCTTTCTTCATCACTTCGTTTTTGTAAGATTCGAATTCTATAGAAAGCAAAAGTAAAGAAGCTTATAAAAAAGAAAATTGCTCCTAAAGTAATGAGTTTCAACATGAATCCCATATGATTAACATGATCTTTAAAGTCTTTCTTGAGTACTTCACGAGTATCATAGACATTTTGCTCAATCCATTTAATAGCCGCGATGGCCGGGATATCGTTCATCTGTACAATTTTATCGACTTTCTTAATCTCTTCGCTGTTGTATTTATCTTTAATAGAGAGCAGATGATCGTAATATTGATTGATCGTATCTTCTATCACCTTTATTTTTTCAACATATTCTTGAGAGTCAGAATGATTAGCTTCAAGCTCTAATAATGTCTTTTGAATTTCATGGTGATTCTTAACAGCTTCATTGAAATAAAACTCATCTCTTCTTAAGAGATAATTCTTATAGTGATGAATAAAAGCTCCATAACCCATTTGAAGAGACAATTTATTTAAGAGAGTTTGTTCATCATAGCCATGAGAACTTCTTTTAGAGAAGCCTTGAGTCTTATCAAGATCCATTGAGAAATTGAGATACATCAAGCTCGTTATCCCAATATAGAACGCCATGGAAAAGAAATAAATAAAAGAAAATTTCTTTTTAATACTTTGAGAAGTCATAAATCTCCGATAAATTCATAAGCTCTATCGGATTAATAGAGGACAATCTTGAGTCAAGAAATCAACTTTCACTATCGTAAACAGCTGAATTTACTAATCGATTTCAAATTTTGAAGGAACCCTCATCATTTGCTCTATAACTTCTTTTGCATTGGCCCCTTCATAGAGAACTTTATAGACTCCTTGAAAAATACGGGCCCTAATTTTATATTTTTCAGCAAGATGATAGGCGGCCTTAGCTGTTTTATAACCTTCGACTACAGTTCGCTGCCCTTGAATGATTTCTTCTGGACTTCTTCCCTTTGCTATTTCTAAACCGAAGGTTTTATTACGAGATAGGCCACCAGTAGTTGTTAAGATAAGATCTCCCATTCCTGATAATCCATAGAACGTTTCTGAACGAGCACTAAAGACACGCCCAAATCTCAACATTTCGGCAATTGCTCTGGTAATCATGGCCGCTCTTGTATTGTGATTGTAACCAAGACCTTCGATGATCCCACCTGCAATTGCAATCACGTTTTTTAAAGCTCCACCTAAGAGAACACCTTTTACATCATAGCTTCCTAGGCATTTGAAAAAGGGAGCTTCCAACATTTGAGTAACTTGAACAATGACATCTCTATCTCTCCCGGCCAAAGTGGCAAGGGTGATTTGTTCCATCATAATTTCTTTCGCAAAACTTGGTCCAGATAAGAAGGTAAAGAGCTCTCTATATTTATTAAAGAGCTCATAGAAGAGATCATCCGCCATTTCTAATGTATCAGGATCAATCCCTTTTGATAGGGAAACCAGAGGTACACCATCTTCAAAGTATCGAGTAAAGCGAACATAATTTTCTTCATAGAATTGAGTTATACCAGCTGTTGGTAAACCACTGACAATCAGTTGATAATCTTCTTGTCCGTGAGCATCGACCTCTTCCCAATCAAGGGCCGGATAGAGATTCTCGGGAATAGGAAGACCTGGAAGATAGACCGAGTTTTCACCCTTTAAAATAGCATCGTAAACATCTTTAGAGCGAACTTTTAAGACAACAGACTCAAAGTTTTGGGCCAAGACAGTGGCCACTGACGTACCAAAAGCACCAGCACCAACAACGAGGGCCTTCTTATACTTTTTCGGTTCCCCCTCTTGGTTTTCATTTGCCTTATTTGTATTCTTTGTTTTAGCCATTTCTAGTCCTCCTTACTTCCTTGTCGTGACTAGTGAACTCAATTGATCATTAAAGAGAAATAACCCCATCTATTACAGAAACTGACTCGTAAACTTTTATGACATCATCTGGCTTATTCATGACTTTTTTAACTGTAACCGAGATGTAATTACCTTTAGCACTTGGTTTAGTTGTTAGCTTTTCTTCACCAGGAAATAAACCTAAAATTTCTGAAAGTTTCGCCGTAGGTACAATAAATTTAAAAGTATAGAGAGAGGGCCAATGCTCTTCTGTTCTTAGCAGTTCCCTCATCTTATCTAATTTACTCGTATCCATTTTCTTCATAATTTATTCACTTTTTTCATTTAAATATTTAAGAATCAAAGTCAGGAATCTCTGGAAAAATACCACAGGCATAGCGAAGAAGATCGATAACTTCTCTAGCAGCTCCTCTTCCACCTTCAATTTGAGTGACGTAATCGACCACTTCTTTCACATCCACACAAGCTTCTGGAACAGTTGCAGAAAATCCCGCCTTCTTTAGCAAGGGCATATCAAAATGCTCATCTCCCATGTAGAGAATTTCTTCAGCTTTAAATCCTTCATCCATTAACTCGAGAAAAGCAGTTCTCTTATCTTCAGAGCCCTGATAGATAAAATCTAAGCCTAAGTTTTCTTTGAAACGTTTTCTTAGCCCAGAACTATTTCCACCAGTGATAACACCCACTTTATAGCCTGCTCTTTGAAGAACCTTCATTCCATATCCATCTCGAATATTGAAGTAACGATTCCAACCCACTTCTTCTCCACCCCACCAAACTCTTCCATCAGTGAGGATTCCATCCACATCAAAAGCACAAACTTTGATCTTAGAGAGCTTATCTTTAAATTCTTGCGACTTTAGCTTTAGATCTATTTTTTCCATTAAAGGGCCTCTTTAATTTTGAGAAGGGACTCTACAATAGAACCAACTTTAGTAAGCTCTAAAGAAGTAGATGCATCGCTAAGGGCCTTTTCTGGATTAGGATGACACTCCATAAAAACTCCATCAGCTCCCGCCGCAACAGCGGCACGTGCTAGGACGAGAATCTGCTCTCTCTTTCCACCCGTTTTATTTCCTAGGCCACCCGGTCTTTGTACACAATGAGTAGCATCATGAATTGTTTTTACGCCAAAAGACTTCATAATGGAAAAAGACGCCATATCTACAATGAGATTATTATACCCAAAAGAAGTACCTCTTTCCGTAAGAAGGATTTGATCCTTTGATATAAAGTTTTCAGCCTTTTCTACAATATTCTTAGTCTCTTCAGGGCTGAGGAATTGTCCCTTTTTGATTTTCAAAGTTCCGTTATACTTCTTACAAGCTTCAGCACCTGCAATAATCATATCAGTCTGACGACAAAGAAACGCAGGGATTTGCAGAACATTACAAACAGAGGCGACCTCTTCAGCTTGTTCTGGCAAGTGAAAATCTGTAATCACTGGCAATCCAGTCTTGGCCTTAACGGCTTCCATAATCTTAAGACCCTTCTCTATTCCAGGTCCACGATAGGAGTTAATACTAGTACGATTGGCCTTATCAAACGACCCCTTAAATGTTAATTTTACTTTGTCTCCAAAGGGCTTGAGTTGTTCTTGTAAAGATTGAGCAATTTCTAGCGCCAATTCTTCACTTTCTAAAACACAAGGACCACTAAAAATCATAAAACTCATACTAAACTCCCAGCTGCTTCAATAAAGGTTTTAAAAATAGGGTGAGGTGAAAAAGGCTTCGATTTAAATTCCGGATGATATTGGCAAGCAATAAAGTAGGGATGATTTTCTAACTCTATAACCTCAACGAGATTTAGCTCTTTATTAACACCAGATATGACCATTCCCGTTTTCTTTAACTGTTCTACATATTCATTATTCACTTCTAGTCTGTGGCGGTGACGTTCACTTATGTCTGACTCTCCATAAACTTTATGGGCCAAGGTTCCACTTTCGAGATGACAATCATAAGCACCAAGTCTCATGGTTCCTCCCTTAGCACCACCTTCACTCTGTCCTTTCATATAGTGAATGACCGGCTCACCTTGAGAAGAAAACTCCTGACTTGTAGCTTCTTTAATTCCCGAAACATGGCGAGCGTATTCAATCATCGCTAACTGCATACCAAGACAAATTCCAAAGAATGGTATTCCCTTTTCACGAGCGTAACGGATGGCCTGAATCTTTCCTTCAGTTCCTCTTTCTCCAAATCCACCCGGTACGAGAATTCCCTGAATTCCTCCTAAGATTTCACTCTTATCTTTAGCCGCTTCAATTTCCTCCGCATCAATATAGACCGGTTGAATTTGCAACTGATTGGCCAAAGCTCCATGAGTAAGAGCTTCATCTAGAGATTTGTAGGATTCTATTAATTCAGTATACTTTCCGACGATTCCAATTTTTACTTTCTTAAGAGGGTTATCAAAGTTGTATACAACTTTTTCTAGGTCTTTAATATTTGGAGCAGAAGTCCACATCCCCAGAAGCTCGGTAATTTTCTCATCAAGTCCCTGTCTATGAAAACTCGAAGGTACTTTGTAAATAGAGTCGAGGTCAATCGAGCTGAAAACGTGATTTCTTTGCACATTACAGAATTGAGAAATCTTATCGATGATTGAAGGTTCAATATCACGATCACTGCGACAAATGATAAGATTTGGAGTTAGTCCAATAGAGCGCAATTCTTTTACAGAGTGTTGTGCTGGCTTTGATTTAAGTTCACCAGCTGCAGAAAGATAGGGAATTAAAACTAAATGGACTAACAGAACATTCTCTTGTCCCACGTCTTGAGCAAATTGACGAATGGCCTCCATAAAAGGAAGCGACTCGATATCCCCTACTGTTCCACCGATTTCCCCTAATAAGAGATCCGCGCCTTCGGCAGCAATATGGATTCTTCTCTTAATCTCATCAGTGATATGAGGAACAACCTGAACCGTTTTACCAAGATACTTTCCTTCCCTCTCATTCTCAATCACTCGCATATAAACTTGGCCAGTAGTAAAGTTACTTTCTCTAGATAAAGTAAGAGAAGTAAATCTTTCGTAGTGACCTAAGTCTAAATCCGTTTCGGCTCCATCATCCGTAACAAATACTTCACCATGCTGCGTAGGACTCATGGTACCGGGATCAACATTGATATAGGGATCCATTTTCAACATATTAATCTTTATGCCTCTACGTTCAAGTAAAGATGCAATGGCTGCAGAAGCCAGTCCTTTTCCAAGAGATGAAGAAACCCCACCTGTTATGAAAATAAATTTTTTGGAAGCTTTACGATTGACCATTGGGGTATTCACTTGAGAACTCCTTCTACTCTTTCAATATCTTCTGGTGTATCAACACCAATTAATTCGTGATTAATAATTGTGGCACCAATTCTCATACCAGCACCTAGGGCCCTTAACTGCTCTAAACGCTCTATCTTTTCCAATTCTCCCTCATCCAAAGAGCAAAAATCTTCCAAAGATTGGGCTTTGTAGCAATAGACACCAATATGGAGATGCCAATTTTTTAAATCCTTCTCTTCACGAGCATAAGGCACTGGTGAACGTGAGAAATAAAGGCACTGCCCATCTTGAGCATTGTATACAGCTTTAACCCGGTTAGGATCTTTAAAGCCTGTAAAGTCATCCATCTTTCTTAGTAATGTTGTGATATGAAACTGCGGATGACGTAAATGAAAGTCTAATAAATCGAGGAGATCTTCTCTTTGCAAGAGAGGCTCATCTCCTTGAACGTTGATAATAAATTCATATTCAGCCCCCGAAGTTTGAGCTGCATATTCTCTTTGATAAGCAAGAAAGATTCTCTCGGTACCACTTGGAACATCATCATCAACTCGGATAACTTTTCCACCGAAGCCGTTAACATGATCTTCAATGCGATCATCATCAGTTACTACGGCCACATCAATCGCTAAATTCTTGATACTCTTTTGTTCTTTCAAAAGAGACGAAAGAGATGAGCAAGACTTGTAAACTCTTTCGATCATACTTTGGCCGGCAATCATGGCCAAAGGCTTTCCTGGAAAGCGCGTTGAAGCATAGCGCGCAGGAATAAGGATTAAGGCCCGGGTTTCGGCCATGAAATGCCTCCTAAAAAAGAACGTATAAAGGAAAGAAATTACCATCAACCCATTGATTTGGCCAAGTTATGTTATTCTGACATTATGAATAAAAACGATAAAAAACCGAGTAAAACCATAAGATTTAAGCGGTCATCTTTAAGAATAGGTTTAACTCTAGGAATTTTATTTTCAATCATGTATTTGGCTTCTTACGAAGCAACGAGTTATGCTGCCAGTGACTTAAGAAAAACTATCATTACCGACCCCTCCATATCTCGCCGCTGCGATGCTCTTATGAAACAGAGAAATCTTAAAGTAGAGCATAAGCAGAAAATCATGGACCTCCTGCAAAGAAACAAGCGGCTTATTTCAATAACGCCTCCCACAAGAAAAACAGTTATAGAATCCCTCAGACAAAACTTTAAAAGTCTTAGTCGAGAGCTGCGCCACACCCTTAATCAAATCCAACATAGAGAAGAGAGTATTATCCGTAAGGGATGCCCAGGAATTACCCTCTAATCTAGAGAACAAAGTCCTCCTCATTTAATCAACAAATGATTTGTCCGACCCTTTTATTCGTTCTACAATTCTTGGGAACACACACAACCAACAAACAAGGAATAAACTTTTGGACTTTCGTAAACTCACGATTCCTTATGTTTTAACTTCTTTGCTGTGCTCCCCTCTCTATGCTCAAAGTAGAAATCGAAGTGGTGCAGTACAGAGCTTACCCAATTATAGAAAACAAGCTAAAGAAGCGCCTAAAAAGGCCATCAGTTTAACTGGTGTTATCGAACAATCCCTAAGGGCCAATTACGATCAAAATCAACGAGACTACTCAGAGAAAATTCTCGATCTCAATTGGGAAAATACTAAAGATGCTTTCTGGATGCCCCAACTAAGGCTAACTTTAAATGCAAGCTCTCACCGAGTAGGACGTTTAAAAAGCGGCAATAGCGGAGGTGGATTTGAAAGGGTCCCAGACGGAAGCTTTGGCATAGACTTTGGTGACTATACTATCTTTAACTGGGGAAAAGACTACCTTCAGTACTTAAATGATAAAGAAAGTTTTAAACGTTCTAGTCGCTATCTTCTCGAACAAAGACGTGCTCTGAGAAATCAGGCCATCATTAAATACTACGAACTTAATTATTTAAATGAAGTTGTAAAATCTTATCGGAAACAGCTTAGGCACGCCTCCTTCATCTATCGATATAATCGTGAGAAAGTTGCGATAAAGAAAGTTTCACGCCAAGAATATTACCAATCGCGTTCAGAATACCTACTGGCCCAAAATAATTTTCAACAAGCTGCCAATCGCCTCAGAGTAGCCGAAGAAGAAATGGCCTTTCTTATCGCCGACGAGCCAGGAACCTCTTATATTCTCAAGGATGGTTTGAATTATGAAAGAATTCAGATGCCGATGAGTGATGCTGTTTCTATTGCGGCTAAGAATAATCCAGGAATTTTAGAATCTACAAAAGATGTTAGAAATGCCAAGAGAACTTATGAAATCCAAAAAAGAGAAAACCTTCCCCTTCCTAAGTTTAGCGTAAATCTTGGTGCTTATACTCACTCATTCGGTCCTGGCCTCAATCAAACTCGTTACGGAAACGATATAAGTGGTAATAATATAGATGTAGTGGCCACCGTGAATGCCACGTGGAGCTTAACAGGAGATGGTGGATTTTTAAATTCTCGACCTACAGAGATCAAGGATATTCAAAGGCATCTCAGCTTCTCCCAACTGGCCCAGGCCAGACATCAGGCCAAGTCAGAGATTCAACGAAGCTACTATCGAATTAAAACCTACGAACAGCAAATTAAAATCCTAGAAGTCTCAACAGAAACGAATACAAAGACTTTTGATGTTATTCTTGAGAATTACCTCAACCGTAAAACTGCCTATATCAACTTTCAAGATGCCCTACTCGAAAATGTTTCTTCACAAGTAGCACTTGCAGAGCTCTATTATCTTCATACTAGAGAAAAAGTTCTCCTCACACAACAGATGGGTGTGGATGAAATCCCTGGTAAAAGTTTTGAGCAACTGGGATTACCGGCCGGAGGATCTCGCTAATGAAAATAATCAATAGAATAACTTCATCAAGATGCCTCCTTTTACTCATCTTTCATATTTATTTTCTGAGTCCCCTCACAGGATATGCACAGGAATTCAGAAGTGATGAAGATCTAACGACCACATTCACCGAAGATGATCTCGCTGAAATAGAGGGAATGAAAGAAGGAGCCGTCTTAAGAAAGAGAGATGTAAAAACAGGACTTTTTCTTGAGGACTACAATACTTTTGACGATAAGAACCGTTTAAGTTTCCTCTATCATGTGAATAGTGACCTCACAGCATTGACCGATATTCAAACATTCGAAGCGGCTTATGCTCATCGCTTCAGTGACATGTGGATTGAGTTTTTTGGTTTTAGAACCACTGGTGAATTTAAAGATCTTACGGCCAATAATCCCTTTGAAGGAGCTGCAACCGAGGATGTTATCACTTCCAGTGATACCGTGACTGCTTTTGGAGCCTCTATCTCCTATCGTGATAGCTGGATTGGTCACCTTCTTGATACAGAGAAGATTTTCACAACGACTGCAGCAGGTGTTGGCTGGTATTCATTTCATCAAACTTTTCGCGATAAGACCTATGCTGGTCCCGGATTAAAAGCAGACTTTGGAATTCACCGCCGCTCTACACGTACCATGCATTATGGCCTAAAGATGAGCTATCACTTGGCCAGTGTAAAAAGAGAAGCCGAATTTGATGAAGAGACCTCTTCTGCGAGATCTCACACTCTAACTTGGTTGACCTTTGGATTTGATTTAAGTTTTTATTTTTAAATATAATTGGAGTTACCCCTATGATCTCAAGATACGATAAAAAAGAAATCTCTTCTATTTGGGATGATCATTCAAAATTTTCAACCTATCTCGAAGTAGAACTCGCTATTCTTAAAAGCCTAGAAGGAGAAATGATTCCTGAGGGGACAAGTGATAAAATCCGCTCCCAGGCAAAAATCGACCCAGATCGAATTAATGAGATTGAGCAAAAGACTCGTCATGATGTGATCGCATTTTGTACCTCTATCACTGAAAACCTTGATGCTGAAACAGGTAAGTACTTCCACTTTGGTGTAACTTCTTCAGATATCATCGATTCAGCCACAGTCCTTCAAATCAAGAAGAGTTTAGATGTGATTCTTCCTGCTTATGAAGAACTTTTAAGAACTCTAAAAGACAGGGCCATGGAGATGAAAGAAGTCATCACAATTGGCCGCTCCCATGGAATGTATGCAGAGCCAATGAGCTTTGGTCAAAAGCTACTTGGGCACTATAATGAATTTGCTCGAAGATATGCAGAGCTTAAAGATTTCTACCTTCATGAATTAACTGTTCAGTTCTCTGGAGCCGTTGGAAATTATACAATCCTCTCTCCTGAAAATGAGAAGAAGGCCGCTGAAACATTAGGACTACTTGTTGAGCCCGTCTCTACACAAGTCATTCCTCGTGATAGAATTGCTAAACTAATCAATATCAATGGACTCATCGGTGCTGCCATTGAAAGAATCTGTGTAGAAATTAGACATCTTCACCGCTCTGACGTGGGAGAGCTCCATGAAGGATTTAAAAAAGGGCAAAAAGGAAGTTCCACTATGCCTCATAAGAAGAATCCAATTAGCGGTGAGAACTTAACAGGTATGGCGAGAATGCTTCGCTCTCATACCACGATAGCCTCTGAGAATATTGTCCTTTGGCATGAGCGAGATATAAGTCATTCTTCTGCTGAGAGATTTATGCTTCCTGATAATTTTGGAATTCTCTATTATTCTATTACTCGCTTAAAAGATACCATTCGCGACTTAGTCTTTCATAATGAGAAAATAGAGGCACGAGTTATGGAAGGCCATACTTACCTCTCTAGCTACTACCTCCATCACCTCATCGAAAAGACAGATATCAAAAGAGAAGATCTCTACTACTTTGTTCAAGAAGCTGCTTTTGCCGGATCAGAAGCTTCTAGTGCTGAAGTTTTCCATGAAACCTTAGTTCAAACGATGAAGGATAAAGGTCATGAAATAGATCTTCCTAAACCCACTTTTGCAGAGATTAAGAAAATCTATACTAAACATGTGGATAGCGTATTTAGCCGTTCATTTGAACAATATCCTACGCCTTAAACTTAGTGAGAATCCCATGAATAAACTTTTTATTACACTCTTTCTTCTCGCATCTTTCGCCCATCTCCATCTGATGGCCATGCATCCCGATGATTTTGATTGGAAAATTAAAGAGGAAAAGGATGGTATTAAGGTTTATACAGCTGACCAACATAAGGAAACGGGAATTATTCCCATTAAGGCCAATACAACGATTGAGCATTCACTGCCGCGTATTCTTTCTGTTTTGGCCACAACCGAACGAAAGAAGGAATGGATTCCTAATCTTTTAGATGCCTATACTGTTGAGAAAAAAAGCAAGTATGAGAGAGTTGAATATACCCTCTATGATGCTCCCTGGCCTTTCTATGATAGGGCCTTCGTTATCTCAACGAAGGGGCGCTATAACAAAGAGGATAATACAATCTTCATTGATATTGCCTCTATCGAGCACCCTAAGGTTCCTTTAAATCCTGATTATGTCAGAGGAAGAACCTATATTGGCTCTATCTATATGAAGGGACTCTCCCCAAAGAAAACATTCTTTGAAATTACTCTACTCACTGATTTCAGCGGAAATATTCCCACTTGGATCATCAATATGGTTCAAAGAAAATGGCCTTATAAAATGTTTAGAAATATTAAGAAACAACTGGCTAAAGATGACATTAAGATTTGGCCTGAATTTAAAAGCTACGATCCATAAAAAAAGGGCCTCATTATTGGCCCTTTCTTATTTTATTTTTTTAGTTATCGATTTTAATGACTTCCTACTTCTGGAGTCATTTGAGATTGAATAAAGTTCTGCTCTCCTACTTTATTGATCAAGCTGAGTTGAGTCTCTAACCAATCAACATGATGCTCTTCAGACTCTAGAATAGAGCGAAATAAATCACGAGAAACATAATCTTTTTCTTTTTCTGCCAGCTCAATGCAATCTTTCAAGTTTGGAATGGCCGTCATTTCAACTTTAAGATCACACTCAATGAGCTCCTTAATATTCTGACCAACTAGAACGCGATCAAGTTTTTGAACATTAGGAAGTCCTTCCAAGAATAGAATTCTCTTAATCAGTTGGTCAGCGTGCTTCATCTCATCAATAGAGGCGTCATATTCAAGCTTTGCAAGCTTGGCCATACCCCAATCTTCGAGCATTCTAGCATGTAGGAAATATTGATTAATGGCCGTTAACTCACGAGTAAGAACAGAGTTAAGAGCATCGATAATGACTTGTGAACCTTTCACGAGTGACTCCTTAAGAAACAGTAATTGAAGATTTAAATATCTTACTGTTTTTTGGAGTCTTTGGCAGGACTCTTTGCAGCGACTTTTTCGAGAGCATCAATTAAACAGATCCCACATGAACCACCCAAATTGAGTTTTCGCACAGCTTCATTAACATTGCCGTGACTTTGTTCCATAGTCTCTTCTAATTCTTTTTCGGTAATTTGGTGACAAATACAAGCGTACATAGTTCTATCAGCTCCTGTAGACAGGATAGCACAATAGTTTGATCGGTCAAACAAAAATAAATCTTTACCTATTTAAATGTGATTTCGACTACTTTTCTTTGGAGTGCTTAATATTTTCAAGTATTTAGTCTAATAATTTTTTATAATAAATCTGAAAAATCTTCACTTTTTTTCAAATGCTCAACAATATTTTTTACATCTTGGGAGCGATCCTTAGGAAGAACCACAAGAGTCTTATCGTTGGAGACCACAATGAGATCATTCACCCCGATTAAGGAGACATATTTATTAGGAGCATAGACGATATTTCCGACAGACTCAGAAATATAAGATCCCCTCTCTCCAACCAAAGTATTCTCAGAGGTCTGCTCCATTACTGCTTCCAGCGCATCCCAACTCCCTAGATCATTCCAATCAAAGCTAGCAGGCACCACACTTACTTTCTGGCTCTTCTCCATCACGGCATAGTCGATGGAGTCTTTAGGAATTCGATCATATACAGAAGCTACCTTTAGCTCATCGCCAATAGATTCCAAAAGTTCAGGATAAAAAGAGAAGGTCTCAGGTGAGCATCTTAAAAACTCTTCTTTTAACACCTTAAGCGTAGAAACAAACATTCCAGCATTCCAGACATATTGCCCAGAGCTTAAGTACTTCTCAGCGGTCTGGCGATCGGGCTTCTCTTTGAATTCTTTCACTTTAAATGAGTCAGTGCCCATGGCCTCACCTTTTTGAATATATCCATATCCCGTATGAGGAAAGTGAGGAGGTATCCCTATGGTGACAATAGACTCATTTTCAGTCGCCAACTTTATAGACTTTTTCATAGTCTCACGAAAACCCTCTTCATTTAAGATCACATGATCTGAGGGAACAATCGCCAACACATCTTCCTCTTTCGCCCCAAGACTCTCAAGATGGGCCATACTCAACAGGATACAAGGAGCGGTATTTCTTCCACTAGGTTCGAAAATTAAGCCCTGAGGGTGGATCAGTTCATGAGAAGAAGCTCCAGCGAGTGCCTCTTGCTGTTTAACCGTAACAACGAAACGATTATCTGAATCAATCATTCCATCAAAACGCTTAAGAGTGATCCCCAGCAGAGAGCCCTTTCCCGTCAGATTCAAGTATTGTTTAGGTTTTTGGGAAGTAGATTCTGGCCAAAAGCGAGTCCCCTTTCCACCGGCCATTATAACTGCATAGGATTTCATCGAATTACCTAGTTAGAATTAAGATATCAAAGAGAATATTATGCATGAGAGGGGCTATTTATTCAAAACGCACAAAGACATATTCCTGTCCTTGGAATAAAGAATCTTCTTTTTTCACGTATTCTTTAGCTTCAGTGATGCTTTGGAATGCCCCTAATGAGACGCGATACCAGATTCCACGTCCTGGGATTTCAACTTCATTAACAATCGGATTATAACCCCTAACCCTGAAGCCCTCGGCAAAGTCCTGGGCTTCTTCAATTGAACGGTGGGATCCTAGTTGGATGGTATATTTTCCAGAGTAATTATCTTTTTGAGACTGAGATTCTGAGCCTGTTACTTGTTCAGCTTTCGGAGAAGGAATGGTAACGCCTGGGGCAGGTTCAACCATTTGATTAGAAGCACCTTGTTGATCGTTAATCTCTTCTTTAAATGCTTCTTGTCCTTCAGTTGGAGAAGTTACTCTTTTTTTTTCTCCAGTTGTTTCCTCTTTAATATGTTGCTCTAACTTCTTATTGAGATCTTCCATATCTGGAGCAAGGCCCTGAGAATCATTCTTAGATCCTTGTTCTTTTTCAACTTCATCAACAACTTCATTTACTGCTTCTTCTTGCCCAGATAAAAGCTCAACTCTTTCACGATCGGCTGGACTCAGTCCTGCTTGACCATAAGAGTAACTTTTTCCAATCTTCACGCCAAAAACAAATGACGTAAGGGCAATTAGAAACATAAATAAAAAGATTAGGGCTACTTCTCTTTTTGAAAAGACATAAAGCTTAGTTTTCTCATCCATGTACTTAATTTTAAATGGGTTATGGATTTCGTGCAAAACATTTTATGAGGTAATTTTTGACCCTATCATTTCAAAAACGAAATAACCGACTCCCAGCATCGTCTTTTCTCCCCTCTTTAACTATTTTCCCCTCAGCTCTAGGGAATCTTCCCTCATTACAGGAGAAAATATGAAAAACCTAAGAAGTCTTTTGAACGGCACAAAGAAATCGATTAAAGATCAGAAAGGTCAATCTATGCTCGAGTACGTTATTCTCACTTCACTCATCGGCATATTCTGCTTAATCGGGGTTAAAACATTCGGAAAGCGAATCAAGACCCGTATCGATCACGTCAACTCTCATATTGAGAAACACATCAAGATTTAACCATGCTCCACTCTTCAATTGGAGTCCTTTTAATATTCATGAGTCTTTATGCTGCCCAGGCAGATTTGATGAAGAAAGTGGGATGCTCTACTTACCAAAGGTACGAGAGGTTTAAACTTTTTACTCAATATCTCCATCGTGCTCAAAGACCCCAGTCAAATCTCTTACACACTCTTTCGGCCTGCAGAGTGAGAACAAAGTTTAAAGTCGGCCATAAATCGATTAGGTATTATGATAAAAGAACCAAGCAAGAATACATTCTTAAAAGACCTACTTGGTGGCGTTAATTCCAATACTCATTCTATTCAAAGAGGAGACTCTGGGCAATCGGAGCTCCTCTTTATCTTTATGACATTCTGCTTTCTAAGCTTAATGATTCTCTTTAGTCATAAAATGATTTTACATTTCAAAATGAGTCAACAAAGACAAAGAACATACCTCTGTATTAAGGAAGGTTTTGAAGATCATATAGAGGCCAAGCGTTGGGTTCAATATACAAATTACGCTATAACAGCGGCCTATGCCTCACTAGCTTTCGTTTCTCCCGCGGCCACTCCGGTCGTTCATAGAATTATTTCTGTCTTAAAAAAAGTGCATATCTTCATCCTCTTAAAATCATTCTTTGATATATCTATGAATCGTAATTGCACATGGGAACAGAAACTGCTTATGGTTTCCTACACTCCTATGGCAGTCAATTGGAAAAAGCTTCGACTCGAGCGCTTTTTCCTAGGTCATGCAAAATTCAAAAGTGAAAAGAAGACCTTCATCTTCCCCTCTCAAAGCATGAATCATTCTGACTTTATAATTAAAGGTAAGGTTCTCTATAAGGACGATTTGATTCTTTCAAAAACGAGAGAATTCAATTTCGATATTCTCGATTCAACTAATCATGCAGCACTGAAGGCTCATGCAAGAAGTCTCATTATGGATTTCAAAACCTTCTTTAAAAATCCTACTCACTTTTTAAAAGATCTACTGGGGATAATGATATGAAAGCCCTTGTGGCCACTCTTTTAATCTATCTATGTTTCATCATTAATTTAAAATTTATAACAGGAGCTCAGCATTACCATGAAGTCCACGCCCGTAGTACAAAACAGTTTATCCAGTCTTGGAATCGATAAGAGGGATTCCTTAAACAACCCTCTTAAGAAAAACCACAAGACCACAGAGAGATTCCCCTCTCACGGACAACTCAATTCCAGTCCACCGCTGAGTCCTAAAGAAATTTGGATCAAGAAAGAAAAGGCGCTTAAATTAAAGGGATTAATACTGCTCTTACTTACTCATATGTTTTGGATTCTTCTCTATACAACTCAAGAGACAGACTCTCCTATAAGTAGACCCCAAGCTACAGTCGAAAAAGAACACGAGTTAATAAAACTTCCGGCAAGAATCTATTCTCAACTGCCAAGAGAGGGAGAAAAAATAGCCGTCACAATATTTATAGATAGAGGAAAGAAGCCTATTCCAGCTTTATTGAGGGGCTGGGAAGAAGACCCTCTTGGAGAGAGTGGAACGAAGGCCATTTTAGAAGTACCAAAAACAGAGCTCAATACAATTAAAAACTATGATCAAACCTGGCTTGTGTTTCCACCAATGCAAATCAAAACCACTCAAAAAAGGAGTATTTATGAAATTAATTTCTAAACTTATCCCGGCCATCATTCTTTTCACTTCCTTTACTCCAGCTTATGCACAGTACAAAGAAGATAAGAAAATAATGATCCTCTTTTCAGGCAATCCGTCGAAGGACTTTAAAGAAATGCTGAATTCTTCAATGTATGCAACTTTGCCTGAATGGCGAGAACTAACTGTATTTGAAAAATCTAATCCCAAGTGCCTATTGCGCAAAGGCTATTTGATTCAATTTTGCATTCAAGGAGATGAACTCAAAATAGTTCATCAAAATGAAAAGGCCCTAAAGAGGACTTTATCAAAGCTTATGAAGATGAAGAGTAAGGAAGAGTTGATCAATGACCCAGATATACAAAAGGCCTTCTTATAGAAGGCCCACCTAAATAATCAATTTAGCAATTAATTACTTATCAGCTTTTTCTAAATGAATAGCAAACTTAGGAGTTGTTCCCTTGTTATTATTTTCAGCTTTTCTTCTTTTACCCATTTTAGTTTTTTTAGCCGATCTCTTATTTCTAGTTACACGAGTTCTTGAAACCATATCTCCACTCCTTCTCAAATTATTTCGCTATATAACGGTCAGTACGGTCACAATAACGGATATCTTAAAATCTTTTTATAGATTCAATTTTTCCAATTGGACGAATATTAGTCCCAAGGTTTTACCTGTTTCGCCCATCTCTGTCAAAGTATTATCGGCCATTTACCTCTTAGGATATGTTTTTTCTTCAGGTCCTGCCCTCGCATCTACGAATAATCAAGAGGTTATAAATTTGGCCAAGGGGGAGATTAAAGAAATTATCTGGAGTCCTCTAACTCGCTATAGCATTGGCAATAAAGAAATCGTCTCCGTTAAGATTATGAAGCAACAGAAAAAGATCCTCATAAAAGGAAAACATTTGGGTCTGAGTGATCTTATTTTATGGGGAAAAGGTAATCAACGACGCCAAATCCAAATCAATATCATCGATAAGAGATCCCACCAAAAAATCTTTCAGTTAACTGCTAAGCTACAGGCCCTTGGATTAAAAGTTGAGATCATAGACAAAACCCTTCTTTTACAAGGTGAGATTAAAAATTATGAACACTATCTTTCTCTTTCTCAATTAAATGGTGAAGCCAAGGATCAGAAATTATCTCTTAATTGGAATGACGTCTATCTCAAACCTTCACTACAAAGAGTTATCTTTTCAAAATTCTTACAAGAAATAATGAGATTGAATTTAACCTTACTCGATTGCAATATTCGTCAAGTCTATATTGAGTGTTTTGAACTCAATCATCCTCAAGTAAAGAAGAGTAAGAAGTTTCTCGAAGAGCGTTTTCTTATTGATTGGATCCCACAAGATGCAAGTTCCATGCTTAAGCAATTTCAAGTTGAACTTATTTTGCAACAGTACGAAAACCAAACGGGACAAAGTTTTTCTTTGGGACTCAATCGTTTAGAGGGAAATTGGGAACAAATTCTAACAGACTCTCCCCTATCCCTTATTGAAAGAAATAAAGTTCATATTGAAAATAGTGAATTTAAAACTTCCACTTTAGCGAGACCAAAAATCATAGGACGATTTGGTACTCCTATTAAAGTTCAAGTCGGCCAAGAGATTCTCTTTATGCAGAGCTTAGGGAATAACTTCTCCTCGCAACAATGGAAATTTGCCGGTCTAGATGTGGATATCAATTTATCTCCCTTGGCCGAGGGAATATTGGTGGAATTCAAGAACTCTCTCTCTCAGCCAAGTGGTGAAATCATAACCAAAAGCTTGCAATCAAGTTCCATTATCATTGAAGAGGGTGAATCTAAAATTTTATTCGATATAGGATTTCAGATGAATAAAAGGGATCAGTCTCGGTTTCCTGGACTATCTTCCATTCCGCTTTTCGGTAGCCTTTTTAAAAATAACTTCACTTCTCAAAGTTATAAGAAGGTCTTGTGTTTAATTAAAATTACAGAAATTTAGAGGTTATCATGATCAATCAAAGCTTACCCCATTTCTATAAAGAAGATTATCTACCTTTCCATAAGAGAATTAAATTCTTTATTATGGAAGAGTTTAAAGAGTATCAGCAATGTCCAGATGTTCACTCTTGCTTAGATCACCTCTCCTCTCTTGGGTACGAGTTAGAAGATGAGTTAAAGGATGCCCTTCAATTATGGCTTCATCATTTATTACATCTTCAATTTATAGAAAAAACAATCAATGCCTTTGGTCCTTTAAATATTGAGGAAGTTATTATTCATGGCCCTAGCTGGATCCAATATTTTGGCAGAGAGAGAAATGAATTCTACGGTCAATCTCTTAGTCACGAAGATTATCAGTTTGCACTTGAAATCTTTTGCTTAAAGTCCAAAGTACTATGGAACGAAGCTGCACCATTTCAAAGTTTTCAAGTCTCCCTTTGGGGAGAAACCTGGAGGGCCACATTAATTCATGGAAAACTAACGGCTTCCCAACCTTCCAAGCTCTTTCTTCGCTCTCAACGTCAGAGTACTTTTGAATTTGAGGATTTTAATGTTACTGAAGGACAAAAAGACTTTCTCCTAAATTTAATAAAGCAAAAGAAGAATATCATTGTTTGTGGCCCTACCGGTTCAGGAAAGACAACTTTTCTTAGAACTCTTTTGTCACAAGTAAATAAGAGAGAACATATTACTCTTCTTGAAGATACTCATGAAATCCTACTCGACTCTCCTTTTGTTACAAAACTTTTGGCCACACAAAGACCGGGGGAAACATTAAAAGATTATTGTAACTACTCGCTTCGCCTTCGACCTGATCGAATTGTATTAGGTGAAATTCGTTCTGCAGAAGTTGTTCCCTTTCTTCTGTCTATAAATACAGGACACGGGGGAATGATGGCCTCTCTCCATGCCAACTCCGCCATAGATGCTATTCATCGTCTCTGTCTACTCTTTCAGATTTATGGCGGCGAAATCGGTGTTAATTATAATGAAGTTCTCAAACTGGTTTGCCAGGGAGTTGATTATATCATCCATCTCAATCAAAAAGAGGTTACTGAAATTATGGAAGTTAAAGGATGTGAAGGAACAACTCCCTTCTATCAAACTTGGAATTAATTTAATATTTGATTAATTATAGAAGTAATATCTTTACTTGGTATGTAATAACGGATGACTCCATTTCCCTTATCTATGATGGGAAAAGGTCTTTCTAACAGATCTGTCCCAAGATGAGTGAGGATAGCCCCATCTTTTCTTTTCTCAATACAGACAGAATATCCACCTTCCTCGGAACAAGGTTGCTCAGAAATAAGACTTCCTCTTAACTGAGCATCCTTGGTGCACTTTACCCATAGTTTTATTTTCTTATTTCTCAAAGGAGCCATGGTCTCAGGATATAAAACTTTAGCGCCATACTTGGCCATTAAGGATGCTTGATCATAACTGAGATGATCTATCACCTTCGCCTTATCTGATAATCTTGGATCACAGGAAAAAACACCTGCAACATCAGTCCAAATATAAACCTCTTCGGCGTCAATGGCCTCAGCAAAGAGAGCAGCTGAATAATCAGAGCCCTCTCTTCCAAGAGTCGTCATCTCATTTCTTTCGTTGCTACCAATATAGCCTTGAGCGACAAAGAGAGTATTCTTTCTCAATTCAGGATCTAAATCATTTAGAGCATCCCATCTCTCTGTCTTAAATCGACTTAAACTTCCTTCAATATAGGAAGCATTACCAAAGTCAGAATTTGTTTTTAGATAATCGTAAGACTTAACAAACTCAACTCTACGATGTTCTAAGTTCTTCCACTGTTTTAAATATTCATAAAAAAGGGTTGTTGAAAATCTTTCTCCGAAAGAAAGAGTATGGTCGCGAAACTTAGGAGTATCCTCCAAAGTCAGATCATCCCATGTTTGGATAAATTCTTTGAACTCAAAAAAAAGTTCGCTTAAGACTTCATTATTCGACCCCAATAATTCTTCAGAAAGAGATTGATGGCGTTGAATAATATCTTTGGCCAGATTTTCGACTTCATCGGCCTTTCCCTTTTCTAAAAATGTTGAAAAGAGAAAGTCCAATTCGTTGGTTGTATTATAAGTTGCAGAGAGGATCACCAATGAGATATTGGGGTTGCGCTCAATAATTTGAGCGCAATTTTTCATATTCTCAGCATCTCTAACGGAGCTTCCGCCAAACTTTGCTACAATCACAGAAGTTTAGTCTCTTTTTAATTTCTTATAAGAGATTCTCTTAGGCTCAAGGGCCTGATCACCAAGACGTTTTCTCTTATCTTCTTCGTATTCAGAAAAGTTCCCATCAAACCAAGTTACCTGAGAGTCCCCCTCAAAGGCCAAGATATGAGTAGCAATTCTATCTAGGAAGAAACGATCGTGGGAAATAACAACAGCACAACCCGCAAAATCAACAAGAGCTTTTTCCAAAGCTTGTAGTGTATTGACATCGAGGTCGTTCGTAGGCTCATCGAGTAAGAGAACATTTCCCTCTTCTTTTAAGGTACAGGCCAGGTGAACTCGATTTCTCTCTCCACCGGATAATTCAGAAACTTTCTTTTTCTGGTCTTCACCAGTGAAATTAAATTTTCCGATATAGGCCCTAGCATTAACTTCTTTATTCCCTAATTTAATCAGTTCAGTACCACCAGATACCACATCAACAATGGTCTTATTGGGATCAAGCTCACGTCCTTGGTCGACATAGGCCAATTTCACCGTATCACCAATTCTAAATGTTCCTTCATCTGGTTGCTCTTTACCCATGATCATTTTAAACAAAGTTGTCTTACCAGCACCGTTAGGTCCGATGATTCCAACAATTCCCCCTGGAGGAAGTTTAAAGTTTAAATCTTCATAGAGAACTTTATCACCGAATGCTTTTTTGACAGAGTTTGCTTCAATAACGATATCCCCTAGGCGAGGACCCGATGGAATAAATATCTCGTTCGTCTCTGAGTACTTTTCATTATTCTCATTTACTCTTTGCTCATAGTCTTTAATACGGGCTTTTGACTTAGATTGACGAGCTTTTGGAGAAGAACGGATCCACTCGAGCTCTTCTTTTAAAGCCTTTTGTTTCTTTGATTCAGTTTTCTCTTCTTGGGCCAATCTATTTTGTTTCTGTTCAAGCCATGAAGTATAATTTCCTTCAAAAGGAATTCCTTTTCCACGGTCTAGTTCTAGAATCCAACCGGCAACATTATCTAAGAAGTAACGGTCGTGAGTAACCGCGATCACTGTTCCTTTATAGTTTTGAAGGTGTCTTTCTAACCAATAAACGGTCTCAGCATCCAAATGGTTAGTAGGTTCATCCAGAAGTAAAATATCGGGTTCTTTTAAAAGAAGTCTACAAAGAGCAACCCTTCTTTTCTCACCACCAGAGAGGACTCCACATTTTTGATCACTAGGTGGACACCTTAGTGCCTCCATAGCAAGATCAAGTCTACTATCAATATCCCATGCATTACTTGCATCTAATCTATCTTGTAGCTTTGCTTGTTTGTCCAGTAAGGCATTCATCTCATCGTCGCTCATGGGCTCAGAGAATTTCATTGAAATATCTTCAAACTCCTTAAGGTCATCCATAACTTGTTGAACGCCTTCGGAAACGATATCTCTTACAGTTTTATCAGGATCAAGAGCAGGCTCTTGCTCTAAGAATCCTACACTATAGCCTTTTGACTTAGTCGTTTCACCAAGATGATCTTCATCAAGACCGGCCATAATTCTAAGTAAGGTAGACTTACCAGCACCATTTAGACCAAGAACACCGATCTTTGCACCATAGAAATAGGATAAGCTAATATCTTTTAGAACATGCTTTTGCTTAAATACTTTCCCAACTCTATTCATTGAGTAAATAATTTGCTTTTCATTGGCGGGTCTATCATTTTTTGCCATAAGTCACCGAATCCTTTTTATATTGATTTGGCGATCACTATACCCTTGAAAACATTATTTTCCAATTTAAAGAAAATCCATACTGCTGATTCCCAATAGAGAACTTCCAAATAAAGGAGGTAGGATAAAAAGCGTACACCAAAGGAATATACTCATTTTCAATTTCCCCATAAAGGCCTCTGCCTTATCTTCGGCCAGGTGCCCAAAATCCTCAAATAACTCATCCACTTGGGATAAATTTCCTTGCCCCCTTCTTCTCCATCCTTCTAAAGTGCGCTCCATTCGCTCGAAGAGCCGGGCCTCCCTTGCCTTTCCATTAAAGCTTCCTTGTAAAAAGGCATCTGCTAAATTCCCTCTGTAAAAGGCAAAATGCATTTCCAGTAGAGACCTAAGCAGGTCATCTAGCGGATCAATAAACTTCTTTTTAAAATTCTTGAGCCAAAATATATAGGCGATGGTGCCCAAGAACTGCCAGAGAGCGATCATTAGAAAAATATGATCTTTTACTTTTAGTCCAGCGATCCAGTTAAAGGAGAGAAGAAATCCCCAGACGAGAAGAAGCATAAAAAAGATCTGGGTTAGCGCGGACTGGAGAAGATTCCGCTCTCTGCGTGTTCGCTTTAAGTCTTGCCTTAAGCTCAAACGGATGGCCTTAAGAGGGGCGGCCAATTCCCCTCCTCTTTTTTGAATACTATTCCATACCCGGTGAATATGCTCTCCAAAGTCTTTATAGATTCCTCTTGCCGGTAATTTCTCACCTAAATCATGACCATATGAGCCAATACCGAAGTTATCAAGCCACTCTAGTAATTGTTCTCCTCTGTAAGTGATCGATAATTCCCTCCATTTCTTATGGATCCGGCCTAGTCCCTCATATAAAGTCGAAGAAGGCAGGAGAAAAAGAACGCAGAAGAAGCAGAGAATCGTAGTGACGACTAGTGTATAAAGCATGAAAATCCTTTGGTCATTTAAATTGACGTGCCGTGCTCAATAAGAGAGTATAAGTCCATGCAACAGTACAACACACTGAATCAACTTAATATTTCACAATTGAAATCAAGGGCACAGACTTTGCGCCGTCTCTGTGAAGACCTCGACCCCTACTCTCCCTTATCTAAAGAAGAGCAGGACCTTCTCGAATCTCTTGGGGTCTATAGCTACAATGACCCCTTCCAACTTACGAATGAATTGATTATGAAGATGGAAGACACATTGGAAGAAATATTAAAACGAGAAGAAAAATCTCGTTCAACTCCAAATATCCATTAATCCACTGACATTAAATTAATAGCGAAGAAAGAACTTGTATGAATCCTCCTAACCAAATCTCTGTTGTTGAACTTCACCCCGCATCTTATAAGTATCTCCTCAAAGGTCATCCTTGGATTATTAAAGATAATTACACAGCAAAATTTAGGGCCAAGGACCGTCTTCTTTGGACAACAGACAAAAAATCGGGAAAGCAATTTACCCTTCTCAATGATACTGCTCACCCCAAGATCAAAGCTCGCTTTTGGTCTACTGGACATGTGGATTTAGAGCAATTTCAGATCGACTTAAGAAATCGCCTTAGAAATGCTTTTAATAAAAGAGTCGACCTCCTATCTCAGAGAGAAGATATTTTTCTCAGTGTTGGAGAGGCTGATCGTCTTTCTGGACTTGTTATTCTAAAACTTGGGCAAGGAATCTTGATTCAAAGTTATTCTAAACTGTGGAAAAAATTTCAAAAAGATATGGTTCCCTATCTAAGAGATGAATTGGCCGTTGAACTCCAAATGGAAGTTTCTTGGATAGCGTGGCAGGATCGTGAAACGGAAGCCCAATCCAAACTCACTCCGCTTTGGGGCAAAATGCCTGAAGAATTCACGCTGAGAGAATTCAATACAGAATACAAAGTTAAGCTTGCAGGAGGACATGATTTAGGAATTTATCCGGACATGGCCGCCATTCGAAAAAGATTCTCTTATGCATTTGAGGGAAAGAGAGTTCTCAACCTCTATAGTTATACGGGAGCCTGGTCACTCTATCCCTATTCCGCCGGAGCTAGTTTTGTAACAAGTGTAGACCTTTCCCCTAAATATATGGACTGGTTAAAAGAAAATATTCAAATCAATGATTATGATATGAATGACTTTGATTTTAAAGTTGGAGATGTCATCGACTCCATGAAGGAACTAGTGGCCTCGGGTGAGAAGTTTGACTTTATCATTTGTGATCCTCCAAGTTTTAGTAGTGATGGGAAGAAGACAACGACTGCGCTAAAAAACTATGAAAATATTTTTCCCTTTCTTCAAAAGCTTATTTCCGATGAAGGACAAGCACTCTTATTCATTAATACCCATGGCCTTAGCAAGGAGAAGTTTGAAGTTACCATGAATGGTTTCTCCCAGAAGGCCCGACTTAGAAAAGTAAAAAGTATTACTCCGAGTGAAGATATTCGCTCTCTTGAAGGATTCCCAGAGGGAGACTATTTAAAAGGGATTCTATACCAAAAAGGAAAATCTTAATGAACTGGACTTTTATTGTACCATTAGCTGTGGGAGCAGCTGGAATTATTCAAGGTGGACTAAATAAGAATATGTCTCAAAATATGGGACTCACCATGGCCCTCTTTATTGGAAACTGCCTGGTTGTTGTTTACTCGATATTCCTCTATTTCTTAGCGGCCAAATCCCCAGAGAGCGTAAGTGAACTATTTAAGTTAAAGGCCAACACTGTAGGATTTAAATGGTGGTATGTCATTCCTTCTGTATGTGGATTTATTATCATAACAGGTATTCCTTTTGGGATTTCAAAAATTGGTGCCGTAAAGGTTACTGTGCTTATTGTTGCTGGCCAAATGCTTACTTCAATCTTCTGGGATATGCTCGTTGAAAAAATACCGATGAACTCTATGAAGGCCTTAGGAATTTTCTTCTCTATGCTCTCTATCTTTTTTACTCTTAAATAATAGGTAGAGTTCCCTCTTTTCTTTCTCGAAGTGAAAACTTCATCATCCCTTAAATCATAATCTATGATCTAAGGGATTTTTTAATTTTAAGAATTTAAAATTGGTAACCAACCCCAAGTCCGGCTACAACGGGATTGATATCTAAATCAGAAGTTACTGTTCCTAGACTTGTATGAACGGAGACATCTGTAGAAAGAGCTATTCTTTTTAAGTCGAAATTGAGAAAAACTCTATCTCCAATTTGATAATCAGCACCTACTTGAGCTGCCCAACCCCAACCATTCTTGTAACTAATTCCTCGAACAGCATCATCCGTTCCAGAATTCTCTCCATAGAAGAATGTGTAGTTGACACCAATTCCTACATAGGGACGAAAGTTACCCATTTCACAGTGATATTGGACAAGTAAAGTAGGAGGAAGAAGGGAAACCTCTCCAAGATCGAGATGATTGACTGTATCGGCATTATAAAGAGTTGCACTATGAGTTGCTGTCGCTGCAATTAATTCAAGCGCAATGGAATCAGTTAGAAAGTAGGTGAAATCAATTTCTGGAACAGACTCACTTTGAAGGCGAACCGTTCCTTTAACTGAAGTCGTACCGCTTTCAACCGGCATGATATTAATCGCCCTCATACGAACGATCTTATCGCCAGATTTTGCAAATGTAGCACAAACAGAACTCGATGCCGTTACGACGATTAAAAGAATCTTTAATTTTTTTAAAATATTCATGACATTCTCCTTATTCTTGTCATTACCTAACAAAAATAAAGTAAGCCTAAAAAACTCTATCAACACTCTTATGTCTCACATAAGAAGTTGATTAATGTCATTAAATAAAGAGATCTCTTTTCTTTTTCATAAGGATGATCCAACTCCCCCAAAACAATAGAGAGAAGCACATTCCCTTAAAGAGAAAGGAAAAAGGCAAAGGTATAGTATTTGCTCCTACCTTCAATAGACCTAAAGAAATAAACGAAAATAAAGTATAAAGAAAGAGATCTTTAAGAGGAATCACTTGAAAAAGAGATCGCTCTATACTTTTCAATCCCAAACGAAATGCATTGAAGCGACCAATGGCCTTAAATAGAATTCCTATCTTTATAAAAATCAGTGCCGTCATTATAGAAGTCGTTTTAGTCAACAAAAGCAGAGTTACCCCATAAGAGAAAAAGATGATCAAATTTGATTTTAAAACCTCAGTATTTTTAGAAATTGATTTTTGAATAAAGTCATTTGGGATAAGAAAAATAAGATAAGTCACAACAAAGGTATGAAAGTAATAGGCTGAATCAGTGAATCGATCTCCAAAAAGAAATCCCATGATTTCATAACTATGAAAAAAGGAGAATATAAAAACAGGTATGACGAGTACACCTAAACGACTTATATACCATTTTAATTTTTTTTCGATTTCATCAAATCGTTTATGATCATAATCATAGCTCATCAAGGGAATGAGTCTCTTTTGAAGAGACTGCTCAAGTATCAAGATAGGAGGAAAGAGAAAACATCCTAAAGATATGAGAGCAAAGCGATCTAGTGTCGTTATATCTAGAATGAGTATCTGATCGATCTTTTCAATCCCAAAGAAAACTAAACTCGATAAGGACAGAGGAAAAGAATAGATAAAGATTTCTTGAAAATACTTCTTTTCTAATTTTATTCCTTTGAAATAGTACTTCCATGAGAAAAAGCACGAAAAGAGAAAACTCAATAAACAGAGAATAAAGAAATATTTTAAGGCCTGATTCATCCCATATAAGTAAGAGCCTATAATCAGAACCAGTACTTTTAACATTTCAAAAAACGCATAAAGTAGACATCCTCTTAGAGTATTTCCTTTAATAATACTGACTTCACTAAAGAAACAGCTTGGAATACTCATGATCCCTATAAGAATAATTAACCATTCATTTTGCTCGGATAATTGTGAGAAACTTCCTCCTCCCCCCTTAAAAATTAGAAATCCCATGAAGAGTAGAAAAGCTTGAAATATTAAGAGATAAAAAGTTCCCTTTAGCCTCGAGTGAAAGTTCTCCTTATCCCTATCGCGAGCAAAATAGAGATACCCCAAATGACCGCCTGAAAAGCTCAGAAATGGTATGACTAAAACATATGTAAAGAAGGCCTTATAAAGTCCAAAATCAGAAGGATCAAGAAATCTTGTTAATAAAATAGGTAAAATAAAGTTTAGGGCAGCCGTGAAACAACCGAATAAAAATAATAGGATATGAGTTTTTTTAAAGTGTTTGAGGACTAAATCTCTGTAGTAAACATACATAGATTTATTATCGCTCAATAGGTCTTGAATTTATAGAATGAAAAAGAATGAATTTACTGCCTCTTTAATTAGCAAAATTAAAGAGGATCTTAAATTAGAGAAGCTTTCCATTGAAGAAAACTTCTTCGATATTGGTGGGGACTCCATTCTTGCCCTGTCTTATTGCGACTACATCTATGATTCAACTGGCTTTACCCTAAATCTTCACACTTTCTTTTCTTTCTCTACTATTGGTGCCTTAATCGACTTTATCTATTCACCTAAGGAAAAATCTCAATCTGATTTTATCCCCCTCACAACGAAAGACGAAAAACTTAGAGAATCCCTGTATAGGCTCAATCTTTCTCAAAGATTAACCTTTAACTTCTCCATGGCCAATCCCTTATCTTGTGCGAATAACCTAACTACGGCATTAAAATTAAATTGGAAGTGGCATCCTAGTGACTTCGAAAGCTCTCTGTTAAAGTTGGCCAAGACTTATGACATTTTAAGAACTCAACTCATCTTTCAGGACTCAGTTCCCTATCTCTTTGACTCAGGAACACCTCAATATCAAACTCATTATAAAAAGCTAAATTCTCAAGAGGTTCATCAATATATACAAGAAGATATCTTGATTCCTATTGATCTTAAAAAGAATACCCCCCTCCTTCAATTTAATTTAATAGAAACAGAGGATCACAGTATTCTCTATACAAAATTCCATCATATTTTAATTGATGGTCTGAGTAATTTAGAATTATTCAATCAACTCTTTGCCTTCAAAGAGAAATTGGTATTGGACTTCAAAGACTTTATACAATATGAAAGTCGCTATCAAAGTTCTCTAGATTACAAAAGAGATGAAGAGTTTTGGAATCACTATACCCAAGTTTCTATACCGGATATTATAAAATTAGACCTAAACCAAAGTTCGGCACTGACCTTAAAGTTCAAATTAAAAGAAGAACAATTACAAACTATTCAAGCTTTGGCGCAACATTATAAAATTTCCCACTTTCAAATCATTCTAGGACTCCATAGTCTCGTCCTTTTTGAATTGATGAAAAAAGATAAGCTCTCTATAGGGATACCTACTCATGGGAGAATTAAGGCCAATTTCTTTAATTCTCTAGGTAACTTTATTAATACTCTGCCTACCCTTTTTCAAATTCACCCCTATCAATCTCTTGATGACTACTTTAACCATATTATTAGCACATTAGAGAAAGTTCTCACCCATCAGAGATTCTCTACTGCAGAGCTTGTAGAGATGACCTCTAAAAAAGGAATCACTCATCTCTATGAGAGCATTTTTAGTTATCTTGATTTAACTAAGGTTCTAAAAAATATTCCAACCTCTCAATTTGAAATTATGGATATTGAAAGAAAGGATACTTTCTCTCCCCTAGATACCTATTTCCAACGAACAGATAAAGGAATTGAGGTCTGTCTAGAGGTGAGCCAACTCCATCCCTTCAAAACAGAAATCCTGCAATATGAGAACGCACTCACCACTAAAATCCAAATCATAAACGATGCTCTTCAAAATCAAGGGCTTCATACCCCTTTTGAGAATTCCCCCCAGAAAAATGACCAAACGAAGAATCGAGAATTCTCTAGTCCCTCGATCATAGAGGGAGAAGAGCTTAATGAGATCAATCAAGATCTTTTCTACGAAAGAATCATTCATCAACTGAGAAACAATACAGTCGAAGTTGAAGATGAGGATGAAAAGTTAAATTCATCTGATTTTGCAGAAGAAATAGGATCTATTCAAAATCAAATACAAGAGTTATCAAGTAAATATGATTTTTCCGATGGAATCATTCTCTTACTTGATCGAAAACTTAAGAGCACAGCCCTTCAATTAGCCCTTATTTTTGAAGGAATTACCTTTATTCCCGTTGATCCCGATCTGCCAAATAATAGAATCCAGAGAATTATTGAAGTGTCCCAGGCTAAGTACGCCATCAATCTAACTTCTTGTTCATTCGCCCTTAGCTCCGTTCAATTCATAAATCTTGATTTACAAAGAAATACAACGTCCTCTTTTCCTAGGGCTAAAGATAGGGATCTTAAGAAGACTTGCTATATTCTCTTTACTTCTGGAAGTACGGGGAGCCCAAAAGGGGTGAAGGTTTCTTATGAAAATCTGAATTACTTCTTGCAAGCAATAGATCAGGCCTTATTACCCGACTCTCCTCTTCGATTTCTCGCCCATACCACTTTCTCTTTTGACATTACCTTCTTAGAGTATCTCTATCCACTATATCGAGGAGGATATTTTTACTTGGCCAATAAGAAAGAAAAACTCAATCTCGGAAAGTTCACCCATTTATTAAATGAGAAAGATATAACTTATCTCCAAGCTACACCTTCATTTTGGAAAATCATCATTTCCCATGGATGGATGGGAAAGAGTGATCTTGTCGCTCTATCGGGAGGCGAAACTTTAGAGCGCAAATTAGCTAATGATATATCTAAGAAAACCAAAGCACTGTTGAATATGTATGGCCCTACTGAAACGACGATTTGGTCTTCTTTTGCCCATATAGACTCTCAAGGCCCCATCAACCTAGGAAGTCCCCTACCGGGAACAAGTTTCTATCTACTCAATCAAGAAAGGGAAATATCTCCCTGTGGTGAAACCGGGGAAATCTATATTTCAAGTAAAGGTATAAGTGAAGGGTATTTAAACGACCCAAAAAGAAGTCTAGAGGCCTTTGTAGAAATCAAGATTAATGATGAATCTCTTAAACTCTATAAGACTGGAGACTTTGCTCTCTATGACGGTCAGCACCTCTTTTATAAAGGAAGAAGAGATAATCAATTAAAAATAAATGGACATAGAGTTGAATTGGATGAAATCAAATATCACGTCAAGGAGTGTTTAAAGAATTATTCTCCCATAACTCAAGACATAGAGCTTATAACTTGGGAGGATCAAAGCTTAACTAGACTCCTTCTCTTTTTTGAAATAGCTAAAGAAAATCAGTCTGAACTTGACCTCACAGAATTTGATAGAAATCTCAAAAGAGATTTAAGAGCGAGACTTCCCTCTTATATGATTCCAAGTGATTTAATTCCTATAAATGACTACCCTCTTAATACCAGTGGAAAGAGGGATCATAGAGAACTTAAAAAGATAGCCCATAGCTACCTCTCTGGTAAACAGACACCTCACGATATCATCGTAAAAGAAGATGGAAGTCTATCCCGGTTAATCTATGATATCTGTGCAGATGTGCTTCAACTAAAACAGAAAGTAGAACCTAAGGATCACTTCTTTAGTCTAGGTGGAAATTCTATTACTGCATTAGAATATATATCAAAAATTGAAGATATTTTTTCTGTTTCTCTCTCTCTAAATGACTTCTATCAACTCCAAAGTCTTGAAGGTCTCAATGATCTCATCCATCTAAAAGTTAAGGCCAACGAGTTTATGAATCAAAAATTTAAATATCTCGTAAACCTTAATGGATTTGATCCTAATAAAGAATCGATCTTCTTCATTCATGGTGTCGGTGGAGATATCATTAATTACCAGCACTTTAAATATCTTGACCCTTCAAAGAATATTTTTGCAATTCGGTCAAATGGAATATCAGAGCCTATCATAAAAGAACTGACTATTGAGAAAATGGCCAATGACTACTGGAGTGAAATAGAGTCATTAAACCTAAAAAAGAGAATTTCTATTGTTGGTGGTTCAATGGGTGGAGTTGTAGCATTTGAAATAGCAAGACTTCTTGAAACGAAGAATATGAAAGTAAAACAGGTCATCATACTTGATACCTATTTCCCTTATCGAAACTCCTTAAAAACATTTTTCCTAATTCAACTTAAATTTTGTTACTACTACCTGCGTTTAATGCTTTCATTTGAAATAAACCATTATCTAAAATATCAAATTGTTGAGCTTAGAAATCTTCTATCGCTTTTTAATTATTATCCAGCACCTCTTCTTCATACCCCCTTACTTCTTATTAAAGGTACCCTAAATCCTGTAGCAGTTAATGCTAATGATTGGAAAAGATATTGCTTAAAAGATTTTCAAGTCCATTATATTGAAACGAAACACGAGAATATGGTGGAAAGTTATAGACTATTTGAATATATGAGGACGATTTTAAGGTATTAATCCAAAGCCCTTAGAAGAAGGGCTTTGGAATAAGGTTTTATTTTACGATTCTATGTTTCCAAGCACGAATATCTTCAGCTAAGTAGTCATACTTCATTTCAGAAAGTGTGTACTGTGCATACTCGTAGTCAGTTGTGTGAGTTAAACACTGAGTAGGACAAACTGTAGTACAAAGACCACAGTAGCAACAAAGAGCTGTATCAATTGTATATTGACGAAGGTCTAGTTTAATAGGCGTTCCATCATCTGTTTTAAGTTTTGGAGCTTCTTTATCTCTTCTTACAGCTGTAATGTAGATACAATCTACAGGACATGCAGCAGCACACTGAAGACAAGAAATACAGTTATCTACATCATTAAAAAGTCGAGATCTAGAGTTTGTTGGAAGCTCTTCTCTTACTTCTGGATACTCAATCGTTACTGGTTTAACAGCTACAATATAACGACCAGTGATCATAAGACCTTTGAAACAAGTCGAAACAGCATCCCAAATATTGCGACACCACTTACCAAAGGTAAGTTCTTCCTGATGAATCATTGTATCTTTAGATGCGTAATTTGAAATATCTGGGGTTATTCCGCTCATCGGTCTACCTCTCCTAGTACAATATCAATTGATCCAATTGTGGCAACAAGGTCGGCCACCATTTGTCCAGGGGCTAAGTCAGGTAGCATCGAAACGTGTGTAAAACAAGACGACTTCACCTTAAGACGATAAGGAGTCTTCCCTCCATCACTTACTAAGTGATAACCTAGCTCACCTCGAGGACATTCTGTTCTCATATAAATTTCGCCTTCTGGTACTTTAAGAACTTTTGGAACTTTCCCCATAATAGGTCCTTCCTCAATTCCATCAAGACATTGGCGAATAATCTTAATTGACTCATCAACTTCTTTAATTCTTACGTGGTAGCGATCCCAACAGTCACCTACAGTTCCTTTAAGGCCTTCACCTACGCAAACATCAAAGTCCAACTCATCATAGATACCATAGGGTCTATCTTTTCTAAGGTCCCACTTGATTCCAGATCCTCGAAGAACTGGTCCAGTAGCTCCATATTGATAAGCTGTTTCTTCTGTAATCACTCCAACATTAGCAAGTCTTTCAATTAAGATTTTATTCTCACCAAATAGAGAGTGATATGTTTTCATATTCTCTTGTAGTTCATCTACGAACTTAGAGATACGCTTGAGTTGGTCATCAGTTATGTCGTTCCAAACACCACCGAGCCAAATATAGTTATAAAGCATTCTTGCCCCAGACATTTCTTCGAAAAGTCTGAGGATTTTTTCACGCTCTTCCATAAGATAAAGGAAAAGAGAAAAAGCACCGAGGTCAATCCCGTAAGTACCAGCATAAACAAAGTGTGAAGCAATTCTTTGAAGCTCAGCACAGATCGTTCTAATATATTGAGCTCTTCTAGGAATTTCAGTTCCCAGCATTTTTTCAACGGTTAAGCAGTATCCCCACTCCATCGCCATGGCACCTAGGTAGTCCATACGATCAGTAAAAGGAACAATCCCACGATAATCAAGATTCTCAGCGTGTTTTTCAAAACATCTGTGTAGATAACCTAGATGGGGAATGGCCTCTGCAACAATTTCAGAGTCCGTTTTAATTTCAACTCTAAGAACCCCGTGGGTTGCCGGGTGTTGAGGACCCATATTTAGAGTTAAGAGGTCTGATTTGATTTTTTCACTCACGGGCTGTCCAAAATTTCCCGTTTCTTTTCCATCAATTGAGCTCATATTTATTTATCCTACGTATTATCGAGATTAATTTATTCTTCGCCTTTCCAACTATAAGCAACTTTCTTTTCATCACCTTGCATTTCTTCAACCACTTTCTTGAAGAAATTATGATCAGCAGAGTTAACTTTATGTTCAGGATCAATCTCCATCCCATGCCACTCTTTCTGTGTTTTATAGTCTTTCCTTAGAGGATACCCTTCCCAATCATCAGGAGTAAGGATTCTTCTAGGGTCAGGGTGATTTCTAAAGCGAACCCCGTTCATGTCATAGCATTCTCTTTCAAGAAAATTCGCTGACTTCCAAATAGAAACAACAGAGTCAACTTCTGGAACGGCATCTGCAGATTCTTTAGGTAGTTTAACTTTTAAGATCAATTCAGATCCCTTAGTAAAACTGGCGATCATATAATTAACTTCAATACGATCTGAGTAATCAACTCCAGATACGACTTCAAGTACATTCATGTCAAATTCATCAGACTCTTTTAAGGCCTTACAACAAGCATAGAGAGATTCTGGAGCAACGAGTACGTGTCCTGATCCTACTTCAGCTTCATGAGCAGCAGCATTAGAGTTAGAAACCTGAGAAGATAGAAAATTTGCAATTTCATTAAGCATGCTTCACCCACTTATCTCTAAGAAGTCTTTCATTAGCTACTTTCTTTTGAAGAGTCATTAGACCTTCAATAAGAGCTTCTGGTCTTGGAGGACAACCTGGAACGTAAACATCCACAGGAACAATTTCATCCACACCTTTTAAAACATGGTATCCGTGTTGCCAGTAAGGTCCCCCTTTGTTGGCACAAGATCCCATAGAGATAACGTACTTAGGTTCCGGCATCTGAGCGTAGAGAGTTTTAATTCTCTCTGCCATTTTCATCGTTACCGTTCCCGCAACAATCATAAGGTCAGCTCGTCTTGGAGTTGCCATGAAAGCACCACAACCAAAACGTTCTAAGTCATACTTTGCTGCACCTGTTGCCATCATTTCAATCGCACAACAAGCAAGACCAAATGTCATTGGCCACAATGAGTTCTTACGACCCCAGTTAAGGAAGTCATCAACTTTCATAAGAACAACGCTATCTTGCATCTTCTATATCCTTAATAAATAGTGAATGATTTTGCTCTAAATCTACCTGTGTGGGCCTCGCAAGTCAATGAAACTAAGGGGATGTCTGGCAATTGTTTTAAAAAATCTAGCTTCTCTATTTTACGCATTAGCACTAGCGCCACGCAATAAATAACTCTTCAAAAATAACTTATTTAGGGATTTTTAAAATTGATTCTGGGCAAGAAACGCCCCACATTTTTGCTCATGTCCGTGTATGAGACTCTGGTATTGTTCTTTTGCAACTTGAGCCGGAGAACGAGTGAGATTATCTTTGATGATGGCCAACCTCTTCTCATCATTTAAGCAGACCCTCTGCATGATCGATTCATATTCATGCACAGCAGCTAAGGGATAAGGAAGTCCATACGCTGAAGAAATAAAGTCAGCTTTTTCTCTTCCCATATAAGAAAAATCTTGGCCCGATAAATTATGTTTCTTTAAAGAATTTAGAAATATACTGTAGTAGCGGCCCATTTGGTAAAATTTTTCAATCCCAAGCTTCTTACTCACTTCTCCAGTAGCTTCACTTACGACTTGCGAGCAGTTGGAGTCATTATGAGGAAAGAGCTCAAGATTAACTTGGCACTCTACCAAATAAGCTTCAACTTCCCCTCCCTTGCCCTCAACTGTAGAGACCACAAAGTCTTTTAAACCAAAGTCATTCTTATAAGGATTAAAGGGTTCTCTTAAAGAGAAGTGAACTAATTCGTGGGCCATATCTAAAATTGCATTCTTAACCGAAAGCCCCCGATTGATATAAACTTTGGAGCGACTTTCATAAACAATTTCATGAGCGTTTCCTGGTGAAAAACGTCGAATGAGAGTTGTGTCTGTAAGAGATCCCGATCCTGGATGGATGACATCTTCAAGTTCTAGCCCATAGCTTTTGGCCTTTTTAGCTGCTAAGGCCAAAACCTTTTTACCGGTCTTAGAAGTGGCCAAAACTTTTATAAGCTCTTTGAGGGATTCGCTTTCACTCTTGGCAATATAGGCCCAACGATCATTGTAACGAAAGGTTCTTTCCGTATCGATTGTATATTCTTTGCGAACAAACATTTTAGCTTCCGCATTTTCGGTCTTGAAAAAGGGAGTTAACAATAGAAAAAAGAGTGTAATACGAATCATCATCATGATCCGTATCGGGTTATTTAGAACGAAGGTTTCAGCTTAAATATTATTTAGCTGGAGGAGGAATTTTTTTCTTAGTAATTTTTTTAGTAGTTCATTTTGTAAAAGAGAAGAAAGCCTTCCCCATCGAAGATATTTTCTACCTTTTCGTTCTTAGGTAAGCGTATTTGTAATTGTTTTATTTTGGATTTCACTTTCCTTTGAAGTGTCTTTACTTGACTTAAGAACTCAGATTCAGCGACTGATACTCTAATGGCACAAACAGAGCTTTGCTCACCCTCTTCTTCAAAACTAGGATAGAGCCTCTTTTCCCAATAGGTATTTTCTAATTGTGCTTTTTGAAAGAAACTCTGCCAATGATCGTAGGCCACATTAAAAACTTCTTCATGCCAGACCTTATCTTCATTACCTTTTAAGAAGAATAAATTTACAAGTTGGGCCAGATCTTGCTTGATATAGGCTCGGGCCATTGCACAGGCCATAGCTTGAGTGGGTTTAGGATCGATTTCATAACTAAAGTATAGCCGACCTTTCCCCTCGGAATACTTATGGGGATGACTAATCCATTGAGGTCTCTTTTCTTGAGAGCTTGATAAAACTTTAAAACCGAGCTCTCCATAGAGTTCTTCATTCCTATTATTAGAGAAAGGATTGATGGAACACGATGTCCAAAGGAGAAGCAACGCAAAAAGAAAGAAAAATTGTCTATAGAAATTCCGCACCATGTTTAGGAATTCTCCTTGATGTTTATTTTACTCGGCTCTATAACCTTATAAGTAGGATTATTGTTAAAAATTATAACTTAAAATAAGGAGCTAACAATGGAACACAAATTACCTGAATTACCATGGTCAAATGACGCATTGGCACCTCATATCTCTCCAGAGACCATTGAGTATCACTACGGAAAGCATCACAATGCCTATGTTACTAAGCTTAACGCTGGTATCAAAGGTACAGAATTCGAAGATATGTCTCTTGAAGATATCATCATGAAGTCAGAAGGTGGTCTTTTCAATAACGCTGCTCAAGTTTGGAACCATACATTTTACTGGAATTGTCTTGCTCCAAATGCAGGTGGTTCTGCAACTGGTGCTGTAGCTGATGCTATCAATGCTAAGTGGGGATCTTTTGATAAATTCAAAGAAGAATTCTCTAACTCTGCTGCTGGTAACTTTGGTTCTGGTTGGACTTGGTTAGTAAAAGACGGTTCTGGAAATCTTGAGATCCTTAACACTGATGATGCTGATACGGCCATGAAGCATGGAAAAACTGCTCTTATGACGATCGACGTTTGGGAACATGCTTACTATGTAGACTACAGAAATGCTCGTCCTAAGTATATTGAAGCATTCTGGAATCTAGTGAACTGGGATTTCGTAAATAAGAACTTTGCTTAATTCCAATCATTCAAAATTCTGATAAAATAAGGTCTGCAATTGCAGGCCTTTTTTTATGGGTAAAAGGATTGATATAAGATAAGAGCTGAACCGGAGGATAAATGAGAGATCCCAAAACAACTGAAGAGAGAAATTATAATGACCTCATCCTCCTCGCCCGACTCCTTGATAATCAATTCCAAGGTCCCATGGGAATCAAGTTCGGACTTGATGCCCTCATTGGTTTAATTCCAGGCATAGGAGATTTTATCACGAGTGGGTTATCCTCCTATATTCTTTTGAGAGCGGCACTTCTCAAGCTTCCTCTTCCCCTACTTATTCAAATGGCCATAAATATACTTATTGACCAGATTATTGGAGTCATTCCCCTTTTAGGTGACCTCTTTGATATTTACTGGAAATCGAATCAAAAGAATGTAGAACTTATTAAAAATTATGCTCAATCAGGGGAGAGAGTCCCTTCCTATATTTTCTTAAATATTATCGTTATTCTCTTATTGATTAGCTTAATTCTTTTCATTCCTCTTTTTCTTCTTTTTCAACTCTTCTTTGTCATTTTCAATTAAGGAATTTCTATGGGCGGTCACCATCACCATCACCACCACCACCATCATCACGCTGAAGGAAAGAATATTTTAATCGCTTTCTTTCTTAACTTCACTTTCGCCCTTATAGAAATTGTTGGGGGTTACTTTACCAACAGTGTTGCGATCATGTCTGATGCCATTCATGATTTGGGTGATAGCATGGCGCTTCTCTTTAGTTACTTTGCGGAAAAGCTAAGTGTCAAAGAAGCCGATGATTCCTATACTTTCGGCTATAGACGCTTTTCTATTCTATCTGCTTTTATAAATGGACTTATACTTCTCGGGGGGAGCTTATTTGTTCTCTATGAAGCTATTCAAAGACTTTTTTCCCCCCAGGCTGTAGAACCAAAAGGAATGATAGCCTTAGCGATCTTAGGAATTGCAGTGAATGGTTTTGCCGCTTATCGACTTTCGAAGTCTCAAGGAATCAATTCAAAAATGGTTATGCTCCACCTTCTCGAAGATCTTCTTGGTTGGGTTGCCGTATTACTGGTGAGTATTATTCTTCTTTTTAAACCTTGGTATAGCTTAGATGCAATTCTTTCTATTTTAATTTCTTTTCTCATTTTGAAAGGTGTTTATAAAAATCTTGTGAAAGTCATTCGCATCTTCTTACAGAAGTTTCCAGAAGATTTGAGCTTAACTGAAATTAAAAATGAAATTAAATCCCTACCCGAAGTAAAAGATATCCATGAAATAAAAGGCTGGTCAATTGACGATCAGTCTTACTATTTAAGATTTCATTTGAAAGTAGCACCAGAAACTCAAATGAAAACAGTCGACAAAATCAAAAGACAAGTTAAAGATATTTTAACTCGTCATCACGTTGAATACTCTACTATTGAATTTGAATCGAGCTGTTAAATAATGACTCTTAAAACTTCATCTATCGAAGTGAGTCCTTCTTCTACTTTATCAGCCGCGTGAAGTCTCATGGGAAGATATTTTCCCTGCGCGGCTTTTTCAAGGACCTGAAGCTCAACGCCTTCTTTTATGGCATTTCTCAAGGCCTCATCAATGGGAATCAGCTCATAAATACTCATTCTGCCCTTATAGCCCGTTTGTTTACAGTCTTCACAACCTGTCGCCTGATAAACATGCTCTGGCATTTCTCGATTAAAAGGTTTAGTCATCGAGTCCCACCAATCTTTATCTGTTTTCACTTTCTCTTTACATAGAGGACAAAGAACTCGAACAAGCCTTTGAGCGAGTACACCTTTCAAAGTGGCATTCAAAAGATGAGGCGGAACACCTAAATCGAGTAATCGCGTAATAGATGATAAGGCGTCATTAGTGTGTAATGTACTAAAAACCATATGCCCCGTTAGAGAGGCTTGAATGGCCATAGAACTTGTTTCGGGATCTCTGATCTCTCCTACCATTATGATATCGGGATCCTGTCTCATAAAAGCTTTAATCGCATTTGCAAAACTAATATCGATTGATTTATTAACTTGCATTTGATTGAAGTCATCGTTGATGACCTCTACAGGGTCTTCAATTGTACAAATATTTACTTCAGGAGTTGCGAGATGTTTGAGCGTGGCATGAAGAGTTGTTGATTTACCTGAACCTGTTGGACCGGTTACAAGAACAATACCGAATGAACTTTCAGAAAGCTCTTTCCACAATTTTAAATCTTCTTCTCCCATCCCCACTTCATCTAAAGTCTTATCGGCCATTTTCGGATCAAAGATCCTCATGACTAACTTTTCTCCATAGTGAGTTGGAATGGTGCTGGAACGAATTTCAATCATTCGTTGTGGTCCAAGTTCTCTTTTGATTCGACCATCTTGTGGTTTTCTTTTCTCATCGACTTTCATGCCGGATAAGATCTTCATCCGACTAACCACTGAGAGCATGATTTCAGGATCAAACTTATAAACAATTCTTAGAGTTCCATCGATTCTAAAGCGAACAATACCTGTGCCCTCTTTTGGCTCGAGATGGATATCAGATGCCCTTTCTTCCCAAGCATACTGAAAGAGCCAATCTACGATTCCAGATATACCAGTCTCATCCTTACCTCTTAAGCTAGCATTACCTCGTCCAAGCATTTGTTCCATTTCTTGAACACGGCCTGTGGACTTCTTGCCTAGACCTCTTTCTTTCATGATTTTAGTTACAGCTTTTCTTACTGTGTAAAAATCTTCTATATTGGTTAGGATGGCCTGTGGATTTGAGACCACAAGCTTCACTTTCTTTTTAGTAATTCTTGAAACTTCATCAAGCCACTCTGTCATAAAGGGTTCGGCCGTGGCAATAGTGACTTCATCCTCTTCATCAGCAACAGGAAGGATTCCTAAGCGTTTCACATAAGCCTTAGGTAAGAGCTCAGTAATCTTCTCAATATCCATTTTTAAGGCATCAATATGGTGGTACTCATAGCCAGAATAAGTGGCCAGCCAACGAGTAAGATCCTCAAGACTTAAGCACCTTCCCTCATTTCTGCGATCAGGTATTTCGCATTCGTAAATGCTAAGTAAAGGATGGTGCTTACTTAATCTCTTTTTTCGAGAAATAAACTGCGCTTGAGACTTATCTATCATTCCAGACTTATAGAGTCCCTCTAACACTTCTTTTAAAGTGAGTGTGCGATTTGAATTATTGTAATTAAACTTAAGTGCCATAATTTACCTACTCATCTTATTTATCGGAAAATAGCACTAGAATATAAGGGTAAATTTAAAGTTTATAACCAAGCATACAACTCGGATAATCATGAGCTCAGACAAAAGAGAATCTACAGAATTTTTAAAAGAATCCGTTACGGATGAACTTGAAATCATCGATATATTCAGAACTCTTCATCGTAAGAAAGAGAAGCTTTGGCTGTGGCAAGAAAATAAAGAAAATCCCAATCAGCGCTCTATCCACCTTTGTACCATACGTAAAGTCGATGTCTTGGCCAAGCTTATCTGGCTGAATCCACTGAACCAAAGTAAGTTCCACTTTAATCTCGACGAGCAAAGAAAGGATTCAGACTTTTTCCTCTATTCTAAAGCTAAGAATATGGCAGTCCGCTTTCAGGCCCGCGAAAGAGATAGTGAGTATATGTCCTTTTCAACTCCTAAAAAAATAAATGCATTAAGCGATGATTTTTCACAGAAGCTCAATCTTATTGAAAAAGAAAATGAGAGAGAACATATTCACGAGCGACAACTTCCCCGAAAGCAGGCCAAGGGAAAGCAAACGATTCAAGCTCTACTGGCAAATGAGCTTCAACCAAAGGCCTATGAGTTATATGACATTTCAGCCGGTGGACTCGCTATAAAATGGCAAGACCCGGGTTATTTCAAAAAAGGTGATCAGATTAAAATTCTCTCCATCAATGGAGCGGCACTTAAGCAACCTATCCAAGGTGAAGTTGTCTCCATTAGAGAAATGAACGATGAAATCTTTAAAATTGGAGTCCAATTTATTAAAGGCGAATCTTAATTTTGGTCCGCCAATTTCTGCCATCGAATAAGTGGACCAAAGATCGTATCAATTTGATCACCATTATAATGAATTTCTTCTAATGTCCCTGATAGAATCTTCAACTGGCTCGTTACAAAAATCGAGTCGCTATATTCATCAAACATGGGATAATCGCGAATGAAGGCCCTCTCTTCTAGATCATTTTCAAGATTTAATAGGATTCCTAGAAAGCTGCCAGAACCTCTTCGAATGGGAACTCTAGGGGCCATAAAAGCAAGCTCTTCAATTCTGTCTCTTAAAAAGTTTTCTTTCTCTTCCTGATCTTCAGGGAGACCTCTCGTTGTAATAAGATAGTAAATGATTTCTATCCCAAATCTCTTTTCATCTTCAGGACGAATGGCCAATAGGGCCTTTGCATCGTCAGGGTCAGATAAGAGATATTTTTGAGTCACCTCATCAAATTGAGGAGCGAATAAAACTTCCTCAGCATAGAGAAAAGGCTTCATCCCCTCACCTGCTTCAACATATAGGGGATTCACTTTAACAGTGGTTCCCGCTCCCGCATCTTTAAGTTTTTCTATAAGATGACCAAGCATCATCAATTTTAAATTGCGTTGCGGAGCTTGAAGTTTAATTGATCTTTCTTCAACTTCTTCTTTTTTTAATACTCTCTCCAGACGTGTGGCCAGCGTTGGTTCTGTGAAAACCAAATAAGAGTCTGTATCATTTTCGTTTTGCTTTTCAATAATAGGCTGACCATTCTCACCCACCAGAACATGGACAAGTTGATAGCTATTAAGAGATTGAAATTTATTTCTATATTTAGGAAATTCCTTAGATAAAATTTCTCTTCTTAGAATCTTCCAAGCAGGAGCATTCTTAAGTTCCATAATAAATTCTAAGTCCATCGTTTACTCCATAAATGAGAGGTCAAAAGCTACGATATCCTACCTGAATGGTGATGAAAAAGAAATCCACAAGAATGGGGCCAACAAAGAAATAAAGGCCGTCTAACCCTTCCTTAAATCTTTTAAGCCTTATCTTTTTTAGAGTTTAGTCCATAGGGATAATGAGGAAGATGTTCCTGAATTAAAGGCTGAGAAATAGGTCCAGATGCATTTTCCCATTGCAGAAGAAATTCCCTTAAAATCATGTAACTTAGCCCCCAAATGATGTGGCCCTCATAATTGATACAGGGAAGGGTTTTATTTTGATGAGATAATCTAAATTCTCGTTCCATAATGGACTCTTCTCGTAAAAGTCCTTTAAGAGGAAACCAAAAAGCATCATCCACCTCAATGGGACATGGAGTAAGATCAGGTAGTTGCTCATTCCCACCATCCCCTTCAGAGATAAAGGAAGCGTGAGCAGAAATGGCCAAAGGAGAAGATTTTCCTCCCATGCGAACCTGAATTTGATAGAATTCACCAAGGTAAGAATCTGCAGGTATTTCGAGTCCTACTTCCTCATAGGTTTCCCTATAGGAAGCTTCTTTTAATCCCTCTCCCGGCTCAACGCCTCCGCCAGGAAAAGCGTAATGTCCCGACCAAGGATCTTTCTCATTCTTTACTCTTCTAATCATGGCGAGGTAAGGATAGTCATCCTCTTTAATTTTACAAAAAACCAAATGAACAGAAGCCCAATATTTAATTTGAGAAACTTCTGATAAATGTTTTTTTAACTCTAACTCTCCCTTAAGGGAACTAAGCTCAGAGTAGTTCTGAATGGGCATAGGATAATTTATCCAATCCCTCACCTAACGGCAATCATGGGTAGGGAAAAAGGCTTAGGCAAAGCTAAAGTCAAAATCATCGACTTCACTGGTTTGTCTTTTTGAGAATTCAAGAGCAAGAAGCGGATGCTTTTGCAAGAAGCGGCTCTCACCTTTATGGAAGAGCTCAACAGAACATATCAAACAGAGATGGACACTTTTAATTTGACCTTCGTAAACCCTATAGAAAATGCCTTTTGAAAGAGCCGAGTCTGTTCCATTTCGAAACTTCCAATCAACACCCTCCAATTTGCATACCTGACACATATTCTACCTTATTTTTTGTAACCTTTCTTTATATTCGGTACGTTTGTGCGAAACATTAGAAATTTTATTTAGAAAACAGGGATTATTTAACATGCGTCATTTTTGTTGTTAAATAAAAATGACAGAGCTCAGCATTTAACGACCAAGTTTTTTTCTTTACAATCTTTCAGAATCCACGACAATTGAAGTTTCAAAATATAACTTTCATGGAGGAAGAATGAAGAAACTTTTAGTTACTCTTGTATCAATGCTTTTCGTTGGAAACCTTTACGCGGCTCACGGACCTGCTGGTTGTGGACTTGGTTCAGTAATTTTCGAAGGGAAAACTGGACTTGTATTCAACGTACTTGCTGCAACTTTTAACGGAACATCTGGTAACCAAACATTTGCTATGTCTACAGGGACACTAGGATGTGAAGATGCAAAGTCTGCAAAAGTAACTGGACCGGTATTTATCCAAAATAACCGTGAGAAACTTGCTAATGATATTTCTCGTGGTCAAGGTGAAACTCTTTCAGCTTACCTAAAGCTTATTGGTCAAGAGAATGCTAACACTTCTGTTCTTAAGCAAAACTTTGCAAATCTTTTTGCTGCTGATCAAGATGCTGATAGCATCCACAATGGTATTGTTGAACTTATCTAATAGAAGATATATTCATATCCTGAAAGGGCCCTTTATTTGGGCCCTTTTATTTTTAGGGTGCCCAAACTTCTCAATGGCCAAAACACCATCAATTGAGAAATTATCCCGTGATCCCCAATGGCTAAAACTCTATCGTTACCACTCAGTAGGAAGCTCCAATGATTCAACTGTCACAAATGAAAGTTGGTTCTTTCACAGTGATGGCCGTCAAGATCCCTTAAAAGAGTTAGAAGAAGCGATAAACGTTCTTTCTCATAGTCAGGATAAGAGATGCTTATTTCCTGCACGAACTCTTTTCTTAAAGAGAAAAGGTCTTTTAAAAGAAGGATCTGACACTTGTCCAAAGTATGAATACTTTGCAAGAAAATTACAGCTTGAAAATATTTGGATCGTATTTGCTAGCTATTATGTGAATAATCCCAGTAGTGCCTTTGGCCATACTCTCTTTAAAATTGAGGGAAAAGGTAATCAACAAAATGATTATCTCGAGTATGGAGCTAATTTTGCCGCGCAGACAACGACTTCAAATCCCTTAATCTATGCTATTTTAGGGCTTACAGGGGGATTTAAAGGTAACTATGGATTGCTGCCCTACTTTGTCAAAATACAAGAATATAACGACAGTGAAACAAGAGACTTATGGGAATACAAACTCAATTTTAATGAAGAAGAAAAAGAATTATTCTTGGCCCACTTATGGGAAATGGATCAAGCTCAATTTGATTACTATTATCTGACGGAAAATTGCTCCTATCACTTATTGGCCTTTCTTGAGGCGATAAGGCCCGAGCTTAAGTTCACTCAAAAAATGCCCTATTTTGTTCTTCCTTCAGAAACTCTATCTATTCTCAATAAAGAAAAAGGTTTTGTGGCCCAAATAAAAAAAAGGCCCTCCCAATTCAATATTGTAAAACGAAGATTTGAGAACTTATCTCCCGCTGCTCAAGACTATTGGACAAGAACAAAAGATTATCACCCTGCCCCCTCTCTCTCTTCGACAGAGAAGGCAAATTACCTCGATTACACTATTGATTATATCGACCTCAAGTTTCAAAAAGATCTCTACAAAGAAGCTCAAGCAGGATCAAAGAATGCTAAAATCACTCAGATAAAACGAGAGGTTCAACTTGAGAGATCGCGCTATAATGAGCCTTCAATAAAGATCACTCCCCGCTTAAAACAATCTCCTGAGAGAATTCATCCCCCCAGAACTCTAAGTTTAGGATACCAGTGGCGTCAATATAGTAAGCAAGGACTTCAGGCCAAAACTCTTCATAAGAATACTCTCTTTGGATATCGATTCTCTTTTCATGAAATGCTAGATAATCCTGAAGGAGCTCCAACTTGGTCAGAGTTAATCATGGGCAAAATCTTAGCTCGCTACGATGAAGAAGTTAAAAAAGTTTATCTTGATCAGTTTACGCTCTTTAGAACTCACGCAAATCAACAAACTCTCATGGCCCCTCATGACTTATCTTGGCTGGTAGAAATGGGAGCGAGGGACCACCTCTTCAGCGAACATCATGATTTTGGCCCCTATGTGAAGACCCATATTGGATATAATTGGCAAAATTCTAAAGAACTCTTTAGGATCGTACTTCCCTTCGAGTTAGATTACTCTTCACGAAACTCCTATATAAAAAGTAATTGGAAACTCCTAGCTTCTCCACGTCTAAGTTATTATCGATATCTTACAAAGAAACTAAGAGGACATATTGATGTAGGGGCTATGTGGAGAAGTTATCAAAAGAACAAGACTTCAGGATTTCTAGAAAGTGCGTTTCAATATGACCTAAATTCTTACTTTTCTTTGGAAGCAAATTCTTTTCTACAAAAGAAATTACATCGTTCAACTTTTCTAATGAAATACTATTTCTAGCTATTCCACCAAGAAAACTTAATATACATAGATTGTTTCTTGGAGATAATGAGGTAATGAGTCGTGAAAAATCCTCCACCGGGGTATAATTCAACACCATCTTCAAACTTTATAATTTGAACAAGTTCACCCATAAAAGTTTTGCGAATATAGTCTTGTGTTCCAGAGCTGGCCTTAAAGAAAAGATCTACAAAGAGCTCATCAAATTCAGAAAAGCTATATTCATCAATAATCTCGGATTGAAGAGATAACTCAGTTGCATCAATTTCAACATTTAAGAAAGAAAGGATATGAGAAATATCTGCAAGTTCAATTTCATTACGTTGAATTTCATCTAAAGAAAAATGAAAAAGAGAAGTAATTCTTTGGTCATAATCGCTCTCATTTTCTAATTCATTAGAGCGCATATGCCCAACTTCAGCTTCCACGTTTCCAGGAAGAGGGAAAATGCTTAAGCAAACTCTTTCATTATCTCTTACTAGTGCATCCTTATGAAATCTCTCTTCTGAAGCGCATGAGTTATAAGATACCTCAAAGCGACCGCTTTCCACTAAATCTCTTACTACAGGATGATCCTCGTAATAAGCAAGGGCCTGTTTCCATGTCAAAAGAGTTAAGGTGAATAAAATAAGTGATTTCATATTTCCTCCATCGGAATTCAATGGAGTTCTAACATGGTCCTAACAAACGCATAAGAATAATAGTTCTGTGTTTCTTATCTAAAATTTAGATAGTAACATCATAACCAACTGAAATTAGGAATTATTTTTTAAGCTGTTTTTCGATTTTTGACATTACATCCTGCATATAATCTTCAGGCTGGCGGTAATCATATAAAACGCACTGCTTCCATTTATCGTAGGATGGCCTATCTTTCTTTTTGCTAAGTTGATCGTAAAGGTGAAAACAATTTAAGTAGAGTGAGCGTCCCTTATAATTCTCAGGCAAGAGATGAGGAAAGAGAAACTCAATAAGTTCAACCTCACTAGGGCGCTGAGACATTTGGGATATTTGTACGAGATCTTCCTTCCCTGTTTTTTGAACCCACTCATACATTCGACTCTCGAGTTTCTTTAATTCCTTAAAGTCCAATTGATCCGGAATAAGATCTAAGGTACTCGTCGCAAAAGTACTCTTGAGAACGAATAAACAAAGTAAGCTAAAGATTTTTTTTCCAACTCTTTGATTCATCAGCACTCTCCCACACATTTTAATGCTTTTGGATCGGAACAGATCTCAGTTTGATTGAGTTCCTGACAGTGCGAACTTCTTGTCCCACAAGGTGGATAATTTTTTTCTTTTTGAATACAACGATTGATACTAATAATGTGATTGATGGTTTCGTTGGCCTGTCCACTTCCCGAGTTCTTGAGATTATTTACCCAAGCGTAGATTCCCCCATTAGAGTTGCGGCTAAGGGCATTTCTTTTAAATCCCCCTACTCCCATATTGTAAGCTCCTGCACAGGCAAGGAGTCGCAAGTTAGCATCCATCGACTCTCTTTCATTCTTTAAGCGAAGAGCGCAATCTCTTAGCATCATTGCACTGGCAGCAATAACCACTTCGTGATTATCATTATCTCCCATATAGGATTTATTAATTTGTGAGCTACTGGGCTTTTCAAAAGGAAGGGCTTCCCAAAAGGCTTTGATCTCATCTCTTCGACTTCTCATATTCATATTACTCACCCGAGATGCCAAAGCTCTTTGATAGTCTATATTTTCAATCGATCCTTCACGCCACAAGTTTCCAAGTTCAGAAATTTGATCCAGACTTTCAGAATCTCTTGGACTATGATTAAGCATATTCTTAAGTTCTTTAACGGCAATTCCAGTAAACTGTCCCAAACCAACGGCTCCCGAGTGAGAACTTCCTCCTTCAAAATGAGCACTTTCCCTAAAGATAAGACAAGTGAGTAAAGTATTAAAGTCCCCTTCGTCTATTCTTTCTCCATTTCCTTGCGCCACAGTCGTAGCGGCTTTAGAAACGACAGCTATTGAATTCTTATATTTATTTCTATAATCATCGGTATAACTTCTCTCCCTCTCATAACAGGCGAGGTAGGAGTCCTTCTCATTATCGCTTTTAAAAAGTAGAGCTTCTAAATCGGCATCCACTTGCAAAGCCTCAGGTCTAGGCACTGGTCGGGTACTTCCTAATTCGGCCCTCTGTTCAATATGAGCAGGTCTGGCCACAGGCCTCAGAGAAACCTCAGGACTACATTTTTTCTCAGTAGGATTCATTTGTTCATTTTGAACCAATTGAATCTGGGTATCGATACTCTTTGTTAAGTCTTCAAGAACTGCATCTTGAGCCTGTGATTCTTGTTGAATAGGCCCGAAGTACATCGATGATTTTTTAAACCACTCTTCAGAAACTCTAACAGGCTCTTCTAATCCTGATTCGTTAACAACTTGAAGCTGAACATCCCAACGACCTTCTTCTGGAGATCTAAGCATGACCATCGTACCTGCAGAGATCTCCCCTCCTCCAGCAATCTGAAGAGTGCTATTAACGATATAGTAATCCCCTTGGACCAGCTCTAGGGCCAAGATATTCTTAATGAAGAAAAATAATAGAATTAACGAATAAAATCTCACAATTGCCTCTTCGGCAATTTTTCGGAGAATTCAAGAGAAAAATAGTAAAGAATAATTTAAATATCAGCTATTTATAGCTCTAATAAGTAAGCCCTACCTGGATCACCCCACCTTTCTTAGCCGGAATAATAGCAAACTCGTAAGGAAGGTCTCTATCGTAGAGATATTTTAGCCCCCAGCCGTAAGCGGCTCCAATCCCCATCCCGACTAAGACATCATGGAGGTAGTGCCAGTCATCATTTATACGACTCACACTTATGAAAGTTGCCGCTCCATAGGCAATAGAGCCATAGGCCCAACCATGGCGGGCAGCCACTACGGAGGCAAATGCGAAGGACATAGAAGAGTGGCCGGAAGGAAAGCTCGCCCTATCCTCTGGATAGCCAGGTCTTTTCTCCTGAATAAAAGTCTTTAAAGTGACCGTAGTAATTAAAGTATAAAGAGAAGCCTTAAACATATGCTCACTCGCTCTCATACTTTCTTTGTCCTCATTCATATATCCATTGTAGAAATGAGATAAGGTATAAATTCCATTGAGAAAGCCCCAACCCATGACCTCTCCAACGTCCCCAAGCTCACCAAATGGTCTCGCGCTTTTGAAAGATTCTCTCTTATTATAAGTCCTTCTTCCCTTGTTCAAATAAACCATTCCTGCGGCAACTAAGCTTCCCCCTAAGATATACTTAGCATCTGTTGTAAATGGTGCAGAAAATTCTGTTAACAGTCGCCGTCCAAAGCTTAAATCTTTAACGTCTGATTCTTTAATATTATTTCCAAAAGTCGTTAAAGAAAAAATAAAGAGAAAAATAAATATAAATATTTTCTTCATCATTTTATAAAACCTTCTAACATATTAGTCATATCGAATTGATAAACTAGGGCAAAGAAGAAGCTTTTCTCTTCAATTTCATAATCTATTTCAAGGTTATTACTTCGATCCTCATTAGTTGCATTATATACTCTTGAACTTCTCCAATGACTAAATTGCAAAAGAGTCTCATTTGTTAAAGCATAATTAATTCTAAATCTTGCACCTATTAAATATCCTTTATCAGCGGTTTTTGTTAACTCGGGGGTGATAACATCATAATCTGAACTTAGAGCAAATTCGCCCCCCAACTGAAAGCTCCATTTTTTCAAAGGTCTCCAAATATAACCTAGTTCGAGACCAACTTCCGTATAGGCTTCTTTTACAGACTTTCTAGAGTCCCCAGGCTGATAGAAGTTTTTCTTACCGAAGTAATGTGAGTATAATCTCCCGTAAAGAGAATCTTCTTCATATTTATGAGAGAAACGATATTCCAAAAATATATCATGTCCTCCTCTGAAAATTTTCTTCGGTTGCTCTTCAATATCAAAAGGATTCATTTTGAAATATATCTGCTGATTCCAACTTTCTTTTTCACTTTCAAATTCATAAGCAACAACAATTTCAGGATCTAAAAAGCCACTAGAGCTTGAATAATAATTAGGTTCGCCAGCTCTATTACTTAAAGGTCCAAATTTAAGTTCATATTCTCTGTCAATGTCATAATGGAGATCAATTCCTAACATTAATCTCTTCCACGGCACAATAGCTGTAGAGATTCGACATTCATTTGACTTATACTTTTGTTCATCAATCATTCCGAAGTTAGACTCATACTCGACTTCTAAATGACCATTTCCACAACCCAATCTCTGGAATCCTTTAAATTCAGCTGGAATAAAGTTTGGATTATCGATCTTTAATTCAAAGGACCATACATTGCTTACACTTAGGCAAACAAAAATTGGAACAGACAATAAATATATAAAGTTCTTTTTTATTAATTTCATAAATACTAGTATCAAACTTAGATTTAGCTAAATTCTACCACAAGGAAGGCATAATGAAATTACTAGGAGTTCTTTTTATCATCTTTATCTCAGGATGTGCCAATGTTCATCAAATTGACCGAGGTGTTTTATCAAAAAATATTATGCAACTAGATCCTCACCCTGAAGAGTCTGTATTTAGAAATGAAGTACACTCCTTTAGAGAGTCCTCCATTGGAGGTAACTCTGCGGTAGGAGGTGGTTGTGGATGTAACTAGTTCAAAAAAATGGAGACTACTGTTTTTTACTTCTTTAAGTGCATTTTCCAATATTCAAAATACTTTTGCTGAAATGCTTGAAAAAGGGAAAACTAAAATAACATCCGTATTTAATTTCTATCATCAAAATAGTGATAATGGTGGCCAAGTTATAGATAACTCAGGCAGAGAAGAAACTAATGTATTTGAACCTATGGTTTTCATTGAACATCAAATCACAGAAGACACTGCTTTAACTGGACAAATTACTTTTGATGCATGGACTGCTGCAAGTGATACTAAATTGGATTCGTACACTGGAGCAAGTAATGGTGATCCAATAAAAGGACAAACAAGAGTATCTGGTAATTTAGGAGCTAAGCAAGAAAAAGGAAAGTGGAGCTACGGAGCAAAACTTGGCTTTTCTTCTGAATACGATTATCAATCACTAAATGGTTCTTTAAATCTCTCAAGGTCTTTTGCGAATGACAATTTTGTCTTATCTCTCGGTATACAATACTATTCCGATCAACTTTCAGCTTTTCAAGATTTATCTAGCCCAGAAACAGCAAAAATTAAATCTGGCTTAAATCGAAATATATTTTCTACAAACCTTACAGCGAGCCAGCTCCTCTCTCCATATGAAATCATTCAGTTTGATTTAACATTTGCTAGATCTTCTGGATTCCTTGAAAGTACCGCCAACAGTGTAAATGTAAATGGTCAAAGATTTTTCGAAGAGCTTCCAGACTCGAGAAGTCGATATGCCCTTTCAACTAAATATGTAAGAGCTTTAACTCAAGACTCTGCACTTCATTTAAGTTATAGATATTATTTTGATCAATGGAATATTGACTCACATACTTCGCGAGTTGCTTATCTTAAAGAAATAAATGATGATGAAGATTTTATTGAAGTCTCATTACGACATCACTTTCAAGAGAAAGCAAAGTACTATAAAGATAGTTTTACAATCCAAGAAAGTTTCATGACAAGTGACTCAGATATGAACCAATTTCATTCTTATGAATCTGGTATTTATTACAAAAAAAACTTAGAGGACTCTAGTTATTTTGGGGTCAAACTTGAAAATTTAACATGGAGCCACGGCTTAGTCTATTATCAAAGAAATACAGGTCTACGTTTAGGTTACTATCAATCTTCAATTAGTTTTGAATTTTAAGGGACTATATGAAATTAATAATAATTCTTCTCTATTTATTATTTTCAAATGCAGAAGAAATGCCAACAATAAAAATTGCACAATATAAAAATAATAAGCCATTTATTTTAGAAAATATTAATAAAAAAATTGTCATTAATTTCTGGGCTACATGGTGCACTTCATGCATAAAAGAAATTGATGAACTTGAACGTTTAAAAAATAATAATCCAAACGTCGAATTTATTGCGATTAACGCAGGAGACTCTAAGAAGAAAATTAAAAAATTTTTAAAAAAGCATCCTTGGACATATAAGATACTCATGGATGTTGATAAGTCCATCTCTAAAAGCTTAGGTGTGCTAAGTTTACCTCAGACATGGGTATTGGATAAGAAAAGAACAATTATATATAAAAACACAAAACCTCCCTCAAAAATCTAAAATAGTGAAGATTACGGAACTAAAATTAGAGGCGATGGGCAGTTTTTTTGAATATAAAGCTTATGAAAAAAATTCTTTCTCTGAAGAGTATATTTTAAATGCATTTAATGAAGCACATAAAGAAGTAAAACGAATAGAAAATAAGTTTACAGATTTCAAAGAAAGTCCATTTAATCAAATTAATGAAAATGCTGGAATAAGAAAAACTATTGTCGATAAAGAGATAATGACACTCGTACTAAGATCTTTTGAAATATCAAAGATAAGCGAAGGAAGGTTTGACATTTCATTCGCAAGTGTAGGCCATCGCTGGAGATATTATAAAAAGATAGGAATTCCTTTTCCTGATGATGAAAGGAATGAGCTTCAAAATTACATTAACTACAAAAAAGTAGAAGTCGATAAAACAAAAATGTCTATATTCCTTCCCCATCAAAAGATGAGAATTGGCTTAGGCGGTATTGGTAAGGGATATGCAGTTGATAGAGCATATAATATTTTAAAAAAATTTAAACTTAACAATTTTTATATCAATGGGTCAGGAGATATCAAGGTCAGTTCTAATTTAAACGCACCAAGAAAGTGGAAAATTGGTATAAAAAACCCTTTCAATCCTTCAGTCTATGCAGGCCTTATTCAAGTATCAAACCAAGCTGTATCGACATCAGGGAATTATAATCAATATAATCCTATTAATAAGGCTGACCATCACATTATAAGAATCCATAATCCCCAAAATAATATTATCTCAGCTACCGTAATTCATGAAAACTGTTTAGAGGCAGATTGTTACGGAACTATTTTGATGACAATGAATGTAAAAGATGCAATTACTTGGTTAAATAAGTATAAGCTATCCGGAACATTAATTGATCAATCAGGAGCTTCATATTTATCTAAATTAGCTCTTTCCCAATTTGGAAAGTAATTCTCCTCGAATCATACAAAAAAATCATATGAATTTAATAATATATTTTTGCATCTTACTTTCGTTCTCAAATTCTCTTTTAGCAAAAGATAGTCAACGATTACCTCAAATCCATCGTCCCAAAAAAGATTCAGCATGGCTGCCCCTTACCTACTTGGCCAATGGAACTTTTGATGTCATTCAAAACCCCTATTGGTTTTCTCAAAGAAATTACGGCAATAAAGTCGGCGTTTTCTGGGATAGAGTTAAAGATCCTCATCACAATATTAAAAAGGATGGAGGATATAGAAAATTAATAGAGGATGAGTTTTTTAGCTCAAGAGTTCTACCCAATATAGGACTTCATGCTATCGGCGGTGCTTACGATACTCTTTGGTTGCGCCAATATTTTGAATATTATAATGTTCCTGCTGCCGGATTTTTCTCCTTTCTCTTCACTTACGGAGCTCATGTTGGTAACGAAGCTCTAGAAACCACAAGTGATGAAATTACTTCTCACGATCACATCGCAGATATTTATATTTTTGATGTCGCCGCTTTCCTCATGTCTTATTCCCCAACAATTATGAATTATCTCGTTAAAGATTTAGATATGAAGGCCTGGCATTTTAATCCTGTCTATGACCTCAATCACGATGATTTTTTCAATGCTGGACTTAACTATATTTTTCGCCCCAAGGCCCTCAGCTTTGGAAATAATAAATTTAGACCCCTCTACTTCTTAGGAATGCAAACCATGCTTGGACTCTCCTATGACTACAGTCGAGAGAATACCCTTACCACGGCAGCTGGAATGAGTTTAACGAATCCCCTTAAACAAAAGGGACGATTTGTTGGCGCTTTCTTTCATGAATACCAGGGGGAATTAGAGGCCTCCCTTTTTCTTAATGGCTCTGAAGACTTTCGTTATCGCCTAAACTTATACGATACCTTTTTCTATCGCTTTATGAATGCCAATCAGTCTAAATCCTATCAAGTTGGACTTGTTCTTGGAGAGAAGAAAGGTTCTGATTACGCATTCGGAATAAATATTAATCTTCCGATTGGAATAGGCGCTATCTCCGATTAAGGAATGCGAGGAAAGAAGAGATTAACGAGATATCCTTCGTCTTGAGTATTGAGCATAGATGCTGAGCCATTCATCCTATTCATATTTCTTTGAACAATTTCTAGACCTTGCCCGTGAGGAATCATCCCACTTGATCGAGATGAACGTTGGCCTTGGCCTTGACCGTTATCGCGAATGACGATGTGAAGTCCCTCATCTCCTACACTAAGATTATATTCAACCATATCAGCTTGAGCATTTGCTGAATTTGAGACTAAATTATCTAATACTTGAAAGAATAGACTTTTATCAAAGTCTATATAGAAATCCAGAATGGCTTCAACTTTTTCATAATCATAATTAAAGATGATACGAGGATAGAGAGTATTAAGATCTCGTAAACATTCGAGAAGATGTAGGTTTAACTCTCTAATGCCAACTTTTTCAAGAAGGATCGACTCCTCGCCATTGGCCAATAGGTAAACACGATCAAGAAGATAGCTCATTTGCTGCAAACACTTTTCATAAGAAGCTGTTTCTGAATGGGGAACTTTTCCCTCAAATTGCTCTTGAAAACACTGAAGGAGTGTAATTTTATTACGAATATCGTGGATACATGAATTGATGTCTGACATTCGTCTATCTTATGAAGATTTCTTCAAATATTCTATATTTTTAAGCTTAAGAATTCTTAATCTTTATAAACTTTTATTCTTTTTTGCCTCTTCAAAAGTCTTATTTTTCAGAGACTTACGCTCACTATAGCGATCAACAAGAAAAGAGGCATGGTCTCTTGTAAGATAGGTAAATCGCATGAGCTCCTCCATAACATCAACCACACGTTCACGAAAAGAGGAGTCTTTCATCTCTCCACTTTCTTCAAACTCCTGATAAGCTTTGGCCACTGAAGATTGATTAGGAATGGTGATCATTCTCATCCATCGCCCGAGAATTCTCATATTATTTACAGCGTTGAAACTTTGGCTTCCTCCGCTCACTTGTAGCAGAGCGAGGGTTCTTCCTTGGGTTGGTCTCACTGCTCCTATGCTTAGAGGAATCCAGTCAATTTGAGTCTTCATCAATCCAGACATATTCCCATGAAGCTCGGGCGAGCTCCACACTTGAGCTTCTGACCATAGACTTAAATTTCTTAGCTCTTGAACCTTAGGATGATCTACTGATTTATCATGATCAAAAAGAGGAAGTCCTGTAGGGTCAAAGAACTTCACTTCAGCACCCATAAACTCAAGGATTCTCCCCGCTTCTTCTGCAAGCAAGCGTGAATAAGATCTCTCTCTTAAAGATCCATAGAGAACTAATACTCTTGGAGCATGATCTGAATTCGTTTTTTGACTCTCATCTCTCAAATTGAAAACTTCATTTTCTAAATACTTCATTAATATCTCCAACGATTGGCCAGTTTAACCAAACTTAACATAATAGGAACTTCAATAAGAACCCCTACCACTGTCGCTAAAGCAGCTCCCGAATTTAACCCAAACAAAGCGATGGCCACGGCAACAGCAAGTTCAAAAAAATTACTCGCCCCAATCATTGAGCCAGGAGAAAGAATGCAGTGAGGGAACTTCATTTTCCTTCCGATGGCCCATGTTATAAAGAAAATAAAATAGGTCTGTAGGGTAAGAGGAATAGCTATTAGAAGAATATGAAAGGGATTCTGAATAATCGTCTCTCCTTGAAAAGAAAAAAGTAAAATCAATGTTGAGAGCAACGCCAAAATGGATACAGGTTTTAACTTGGGAAGAAAGACTTCTTCAAACCATAGTCGACCTTTTGCTCCTATAATCAGACGATTGACAACAAAGCCCGCAACGAGAGGAAAAATAACAAACACGACGACTGAGGTTAAAAGCGTATTCATGGGAATCGTGATTTGAGTGATACCTAAGAGAAGTTTTACAATTGGAATAAAGGCTACCAAGAGGATGAGATCATTTACAGATACTTGAACGAGAGTGTACTCGGGATCACCCTTGGTTAAATACGACCAGACAAAAACCATGGCCGTACAGGGAGCTGCCCCAAGAAGAATGGCTCCGGCAATATACTGAGAAGCTATTTCAGGGTTGAGAAAGGAAGCAAAAACTTTATCAAAGAAAATCCAAGCAAAGAACGCCATGGTAAAAGGCTTAATTAACCAATTCACAATAACCGTTAAAACTAATCCTGAAGGATTCTTTCCGACTTTTCCAATGGAGGTAAAATCAATCTGAACCATCATGGGAAAAATCATAAACCAAACCAAAATGGCGACAGGAAGATTAACGGTTGCAATAGACATTGTACTTAGAGGAAGGACACTCTCAGAGAAAAAATGTCCAATGAGAACACCGACCCCAATACAAAGGGCAACCCATAGGGAAAGATATCTTTCAAAAAATCCAATTTGTTCTTGTTTCTCGTTCATTGTGTTATCCTGGTGTTAGCTGATCTTCACTGATCTTCACTAATTTTAAGAGAGTTCTTCCCTTTTCAATAAGGTTTCGTGAATTTCATCTCTTACTCTTCTATATACTTTTATAATTTCTTCTTCGTCCGTAAAATTCTTCGTCAATCGTGGAGGATCATCAAAACCTATATGAATAGTCTTTCCACCGGGAAAGAAGGGACAATTCTCATGGGCATCGGAACACACCGTAAAGATATAATCCATGTGAATCCTTTCAGGTAGCTCGTCAGTGGTCTTCGAATAATGATCACTCATATCGATTCCTACTTCTTGCATAACTTTAACTGCGTAAGGATTCATTCCATGTTTCATAGTACCTGCACTAAATATTTGGTAATTATGTCCATAGAGTTTCTTTGCCCAAGCTTCGGCCATTTGTGATCGACATGAGTTTCCCGTACAAAGAAAGAGTATTGTTTTCATTTTTCACTTACCTTTATTTTTTCTACATCACATTTTTCTTCAAAGAAGCAATCAAGAATTGGGCATTCAGACAAAGGAATCGTTTTATCTTCACAACAATTTGCAAGGGATGAAAGGGAGTCTTTCATACGCTTGAGATCCTTCATTTTTTCATCAATTTCTCTTATCTTATGTTCTGTTTTAAGAAGAATATCTTTGCATTGAGAGGTTGATTGAACACTGAGTTCAAGAAGTTCCTTCGTTTCACTAAGTGTAAACCCAAGTTGCTGAGACCTCTTTATAAACCTAATCTTTGTCACAAGATCTGAGGAATAATAACGAAATCCTCCAACCTTCTCAGGTTGAATAAGAAGTCCCTTTCTTTCATAAAATCTAATGGTCTCCACCCCTACTTCAGCGGCTTTGGCCAATTTTCCAATAGTTAGTCTCATAGAAACATCCTATACTCCGTACTATAGTACAGAGTCAATTCTCTTTATTCCTTTTCACCTTCCCTAATTAAATAAAGATTTTCTAAGTATATTTTTCAAAGAAATTGGAGAAATTGATCTCGGTGGGATATGTGCTTTCTATGAAAATTATAAATTTGATTTTATTTACTCTCACTATAGCTAACTTATTGCAATCAGCTAGTTTTGCAGATCAATTTGACGACCTAGGTGATGCCCTCTTCGATCCCAAGCTCCCTATTTGCAGTGACTCGCTCGTTCGATTATCTAAAGAACCTCTAGATTGTAACTTCGAAGAGGCTCCAGGAAGTCAGCCAAAATTTGATATCCCTGCTCTTGAATTAGACCATATCGATCTCCAAGAAATTTTCAATGGAGCGGAGTCAAGTGGAGGCCGTCTCGTCAATCCAATGGGAAGGGCCTCTCGTCCTCTAACACCATTTTCCTTCTCAGTGAGCTGTAAGGCTTCCCTAATTTCAGATGGAAAAAAACGAGTTAGCTTTCTCTCAACTCAATCGTTTGAAATGAATCAAGATAAATATGAATTATCTCTTTCCGATAAGAAGTGGCTGCATTCTCTTATGGAAGGAAATACTTTTGAAGAGAGACGCAGAATTCCGATCTCTTTTAGCCCAAATATTGACCTCTCAAAGTTTTCCATTCAACTCACCTATCCTCAAAGATATGTTGGTGATAACCGCCTCAATCTTAGAGTATGTGAACAAACTCGAGACCATGATTTTAGAATATGCTCACAAAAGGAAATGAGTCTATCTAAAGAATCCATTTTAGTTGAACTTTACTCTGAAGTTCAAAATCGACAACAAATCATTCTGAAGACTCTTCGAATTAACTGTCAGATTCATTAATTCCAAAGAAGTCAATCGTAATGACCTGTAACTTTTCTTCGGGAGATATTTTAATTATCTCCCGTGCATCTTCAATCGCCTTAATCAAAATCTCTTTTACCCTTGGTACATCTTTGTAAGACATAGATAACACGCTTGAATAATGCAAATCTGATTCGTGATTGCGATCAATGCTTTGAATCGCTTGATTTCTCCAGTTCGTATGATGTCTTCTAATTTGCACGCTATCCTTACTTAAATGGATACGCGTTAAACCAATTTTAAATCTTCCCTCACTTTCATGGGCCAACCCAGTTCGCTCTAAGAAATGAAGAACATCCTGAATTTGAACAAGTGGTAATCTTAGATATTGAGAAATAGATAGAGGTGTCTGGTAGCGTTCTATAGACAGTAAAATATGTACAGCGGCATAATACCAAGCTGAATAATAGATATGTTGATTAGTTTCATCTAAACTATCTTTAATATTTAATCTTTCTTTTAAATTGGTTCTCTGCTCTAAAATTTCTAAAATTTCATGGCGAAAATGACTTTCTAACTCTTCACTTCCCGCCCTTGCATATTGAACGAGGAGAATGAAAAATTTTGACTCTTCTTTATTATGATTCCAAAACTGATTGAGTTTAACTGCTTGCTCTAAAGAAAAGTGAACATGCTGATTTAAAACCTGACTAATGAATGCAGTCTGACAGCCTAAGAAATTGGCCATCTTAAGCCTAAGACCTCTTCCTCGACCCGGTGAGTTTATAATTTTTTCCTGGATATATTCTTTATAATCTAAGAAATCAAAGATCGTTTTCTTCATAAAATCAATACATTACATAGAAAGTTAATAATTTACTTAACTTATTATATATAAATTAATTAAAAAAACCTATATGTATTTCTACCTACGCAGTAGAACCCTCTCAGATTAATAACCGATCTCAAAGGGGATACATCATGAAACTACTTATCGCACTATTTTCCATTCTTACTTTTCTTTCTTCCCACGCAGAAAGATGGGACACTACCCAATATCGTCCCTGCCGTTCTGCTGACTATGACCTCCTACAAGCTTCTCTTTCGAAAGATGGACCACTTATCAAAGAACTTATCGAAACGGAGGCCCTCGCACATGAAGCCCTATGCTTGGTAAAAAAGAATGAAGTTCAATTGCTTAGACCTACCGTATGCGGAATAATGATTCCAAATATAAGTGAATTCAAAATTAGAACTCAAGCTCAAGCGCTCTTTACTATTGTAGTTGATGCAAGCTACCAGTCTTGTGTGAGAATGAGAGTCATTCCTACGATTGAATCTCTTCAATACCAATCTTCAAAATAATATTCTTTCATCATTCTGGCCTCATGACTTTGAGAGGCCAGAATGAAATTTAAGATTTCTTTACCTTCAAACCATTGTGACAATTTTGGCGATCATAAAATGCAGCCCCTTGCTCTGCCTGCCTTCCTATCTAAAATGACTCTATAACTTTAACTTGGAGTTTTTTTTGAAATTAAAACAATGTCTCTTACCTATAATGATTCTCGCGAGCTCTCCCCTATTGGCCAATACCCTTGAATGCCCAACAAGTGAAGGAATAGGCCGCTGTCAAAAAGAGGCAAAACTCTTTTGTGAAAATTCAAACTATCATTTAAAAAAACAACAAAACCATTATTTAATAACTTGCTCAAAAGCCTCTACTGAATCTTCTGAATTTTCTGACAAAGAAGAAAAACTTAAAACGCAAGAAGTCGTTGAACAAGAAAGTTCAAGTGACTCTAAAGGCTCTTCTCAACCTAGGAAATATTACGGAGTGATTCAAGAGGAGTCTAAACCTGCTAAACTCAGGCTTGCTCTTGGTTTAGGTTATTTGAGTTCAGCAACGGTAAAAGCTGATATTACGGCGTACAATAGAAGTAACGGCGCGACTGTACTTGGTGATATCGAGATGGAAACCGAATCGGGTATCAGTCTAAATTTAGAAGCTCGGTACTTACGACAAAATGACTGGGGCTTTACAGCAGGTATGGATATAGATGCTGCTCGTGATTTAGAGTCAGGAACGATGACAATTAATGGTACAACCATTAATTCTACAGCATCAGATGATCCGGATACATTAACCAGTATCATTCTCTACGGGAATCTCGTTTATAAATTTGATCATTTCTATGTCCCCTTTGGACTCAATATGGCCTTTGTTGATTATGAATCGACTGGATATGTTATTGATTCAACCCCATCAATTGGTATTCAATTTGGAATAGGTTATGAACTGGATTCAAACTTTGCATTTGAGTTGATGGCCAGAGGAACATCTTATGATCTTGAATATACGGATGGCTCAGTTGAGATAAAATTTGAAGATGCCCTCACTACTGATGTCGCCCTTCGAGCAAAGTACATTTTCTTCTAATTTTTTTTTCTCTTGCACATGAAGTAAATAAAAATATAATTTTATAAAATTAAACAAAAGGGAAAAAAATGAAGAACTTACTATTAGGGCTTACCCTAATATCTATCTCAAGTTGTGCCACTATACTAAACGACAAATTGCACAAAATCAATGTCACGGCAACTAAGAAGGAAATTGAAGGGACTATCGATGGAGCTCCTTTTCATGCTCCTGGTATTGTAGCCGTACCTAGAACAAAGCATGATAAAATCATGAAAGTAAGTACTCCTGGGTGTGAACAAGAAATGCTTCTCAAGCATGAAGTTGATCCTAAGTTCTTTATCAATATTCTTTCAGGTGGTACATTTGGTTCTACAACTGACTACAGTTCAGAGAAAATGTGGAAATACCAAGATCAAATTATTATTACTTGTCCAAACTAGAATATTTCATGGCAAAGAAGTTTCTCTTCTTTGCCCTTTCTTTTCTATTCTCCCCCACTTTATTTGCTCAAACGGAAGATCGTCTTGATGATCATATCGAAGATTGGAGTCAACTCCTTCATCACGGCCGTTATATCTCAGAGAATTCACAATTTTACTTGAGTTCTGAATATGATCCTAAGAAAGAATGGGAACTCTCTCTAAAAGAGTTGAATCAAAAGAGTTCATGGATTTGTAAGTTTCCAGCTCGAGCCTACCTTATCTCCATGGCCATAAAAAAGTCCCCTCCCAGCTATTCTCACTGCGAAGACTTCTTGAGTTTTCAAAAAAGAGCTCCTGCTGATCAAGTCTCTATAGTCTACGTTTCAGAAAAAATGCAATCTCCAGAAAGTGGATTTGGTCATTCTTTTTTGAAAATAGCGGGTAATGATCTCTCTCATACTTTTTCATTTTGGACGAAAATGAATGACGTAGATCCTTTAAGTTTAATCTTAAAAACCTTTATTACCGGTAAAAAGGGCTATTTCACCATGGCACCTTTCTCAGAGACTTCCTCCTACTATATCGAAAAAGAGGGTCGAAACCTTTGGGAGTATCAACTTGAATTAACACAAAGGCAGAAGACTCTTCTCTACTTTCACCTCTATGAATTAAAGAATACAAACTTCCAGTACCTCTTTCACGGCCATAATTGCTCAACTCTCATTAGAGAAATCTTAAAAGTTGCCTATCCAGACTTTTCACCTGGTCATCTTTGGGCGACTCCAAAAGATGTAATAAAGGAACTCCACTATAGTAAAAAGATTGATAAGACGATCCAACATATTGGTCACAATAGTTTCATACGTGTACTCAACAAAAATCTACAGACAACAACACAAGATAGAGAAACGATTAAAGATTTAAAACTTCCCTCTCTTGAAGGTCATTCCGTTGAAAAGACGGCCCTTTACTACCATCTTGCTAAAGAATATACGGCCTATGAATATAGCTCTGGTCATATCTCCTACGCAAAATACAAATCAGCAGTGAAGGATATAAATAAGAGAGTTTCTGCTGAAGCTAGAGATTTTCAAATCACGATTCCTGATGACTCTAATCCTCTGCACTCCCAACAAGACTCTCAGATCAATTTAAGCTATCACCAAATTGATAATCATCATTACTATGGATTAGGCTTTCTTCCAGTCTCTCATAAACTTCATAACTTAAATCTCAATTACGAAAGTGAGTTTCAACTAGGTGGATTTAATCTTTTGAAGAATGTATCGAATGAAGAGTACTTACTTCAAGAGTTCAATATTCTTAAAATTAAAGTCTATCAAGATTACGATCCCCTTATTGGTGGAACATCCTTTCAATTTGATTTTGGAGTAAAACAAATTTTAAATAGAGATTTTAGATTTACAGAAGGACTAAGAGCTCAATTTGGTCTAGGAAGAACCTACTCCCTCTTTAACGATTTAGATCTCTTTGCCTTAACTCATTTAGAGTCCTTTAAAGACAATGATCATAGTTTTCTTAGGGAAAAGTTTCAATTCGGTTTAATCATTCGAGAGATCTACAATATGAAGTCTATTATTGATTTTCAGATCAATTCCCCCTTTAGTGAGAAGCGAATTTATGATCTCGATTTCATCCAATCCTTTAATTTTAAGAATATTAATCTCAACACTCAATTGAATTTCAATTGGCAAAATGGAATACAGAAGAATTCTTACAGTCTCAATACTGCTTTTCTTTTCTAAGTAATAGGAAGGAATAAAAAGTGGCGGGGCGTGAGGGATTCGAACCCCCGACCAATTGGTTCGAAGCCAACTACTCTATCCAGCTGAGCTAACACCCCGTGATCTTTTCTTCAATAGTTTACGGCCTGATGGTTACGGTGTCACGTGATTTCCTAGTTTGTGACTCCATCCATAATACGGCCAAAAAACATAAGATAGAAAGGCCAATGGCCAAGGCAACTTCGCCATTCCATTGATCAGGAAGAATATTTGCTTCTCTTAATATCCTCACCTTTCCTCTAATGACTTTAGTTTCTAAGACTTCTTTCCATGGCCAAACTTTCTTCATGGAACCGATGAGAATTCCTGTTAAAAAGGCCATGGTTTGTTCTCTATGATGTTTGAGAAACCAGTTTAAAATACGACTAAAACCAGCTACCCCTGTTAAGCTTCCCGCCACGAAGGTAAGAAGAATAGTGAAATTTCCATCTCCAAAAGGATTCTTTACAGCGCCGGTTATGAACTCATACTTACCAAGAATAAGAAGAAGAAAAGAACCACTTAATCCCGGTAAAATCATCGCAGTGATACCAATGATGCCACAAAGGTAAATAAACCATGAGGAGGTGGGGGTATCTACTGGGATAAGACTGACCATCAGCCAAGCAAAGACAGCCCCAATTATCAGCGCAAGGAGATTACTCATTTTCTTCGGATGCTCTAATTCTCTGAAGATCACAATAATGGAAGCTCCAATAAGCCCAAAGAAACTGGCCCATGTAGGAATGGGATGTTCGTTAATAAGAAAGTGCATAAGTCTGGCCAAAAGAAAAATAGCCGAAAGCATTCCTAAAACAAGAGGGATTAGGAATCTAATATGAACAATACTTAGAAAGCTCTTTAAATCTAGACGTAGCAACGCCGAAAGGGATCTCTTATTTACTGAGCCCACAGCATCTAACATCCCTTCATAAATTCCAGTAATAAAGGCAATCGTTCCCCCAGATACTCCAGGGATCAAATCCGCCACTCCCATGCAGAATGCCTTTAAATAGAGAGTGATATAGTCCTTACGAGAATGAGGACCAGGAGAGGCCAAAAAGGCCTCCTTCCAGCTTTTAGGTTGCATGACTTAAGACTCCGCGCTTTCTTGCAATTGCTTAGCTTCTTCTGCTTCCTTCCTCGCTTCTTCTTTTCCAAAAGGAGTCGCAGACCAATCTTCCTTGTGCTTACACTTTGGACAAATAAGCTCTTTTCCCCACCTCTTCGTTTCCTTAAAGGTCATAATGGGGTAACCACAACCTGCGCAATCATACTTATAGGGCTTAGACCAAAGAGCATTTTCACAATTTGGATAATTACTACATCCGTAGAAGAATTTTCCATAGCGAGACTTCTTCTCTGCAAACTTTCCAACTTTACATTCAGGACATGTGATTTGAAGAGTGTAAGGCAAGGTCGTATCGCAGTGAGGATAATCTTCACAACGAACAAAGCGACCATACTTTCCTGTCTTCACTTCCATTTTTTTGCCACAGGTTGGGCATGGATCATGAAACCAATTTTTTGGAAGAATAGTGATCGTTCCATCAAGAGACTTTTTGAAGTCATGAGTTGAATTACAGTCTGGATAATTCGAACAGGCCAAGAACTGACCATTTCTTCCCCATTTAATTGTATATTCACCGTCATCACATTTTTTACAATTGATCCCTGTAGGAATCGACTGCTTCTTTAAGTTCTTCATTTCTTCTTTGGCCTTTTCTAGAGTTTTTTCAAACCCTGACCAAAATTCTTTAAGAACTTTTTTCCAAGTGACTCCACCATCTTCAATCTTATCGAGTAATTCTTCAACCTGCGCAGTAAAGTCGACATTCATGACATCTGGAAATGATTCAATCAACATTTTACAAACAACCATCCCCAACTCAGTTGGTAGGAAACGGTTTTCTATTTTTTCTACATAACCTCTATCTTGAATATTAGAAATAATAGAGGCATAGGTAGATGGTCTTCCGATCCCCTTTTCTTCTAGATCCTTAACAAGAGAGGCTTCATTATATCTCGGAGGCGGAGAGGTCCAATGTTCCGTTTCCTCTGCATCCTTGATTGGCTTAAGTGCTTCATTTTCAGAGATTTCAGGAAGTAGTCCAGCTTTTACATCATTTGAATCATCGTCATCATCTCCCCCTTTCTTAGAACGTTTTTCTGCAGCAGCTTCTAAATAAACCGTTCTAAAACCAGGAAATTTTATAATCGAACCATTGGCCCTAAAGAAATGATTTTCGCATTCAAGAGTAACTGTAGTTTGATCGATAATTGCTTGAGTCATCTGAGAGGAGATAAACTTATTCCAAATGAGTTCATAGAGTTTCTGTTGCTCAGGCTCTAAGTCACCACGTACTTCATCAGGCGTGAACATGAGATTCGTTGGCCTAATCGCCTCGTGGGCATCTTGAACTTTATTTGAACCTTTCTTCTTATAAATATTTGGTTCACCAGGAAGATAGTCATTACCGTACTTCCCTTTAATATACTCTCTCACTTGTTCAAGCGCCTCAGGAGCCGTTCTCACAGAGTCCGTTCTCATATAAGTGATAAGACCTTGCATTCCATGATGAGTTAGCTGAATCCCTTCATAGAGTTTCTGAGCAATCATCATTGTTCTCTTTGCCGTATAGCCCAGCTTATTTGCAGCTTCCTGTTGTAGCTTAGAAGTTGTAAAGGGAGGCGTTGGATTTTGCTTTCGTTCACGCTTCTTTACTTCGGTAACTTGAAAGTTCTTTCCTTTAACATCAGAGACAATTTTCTTAACAAGATCTTCATCGACAAGTTCTGTCTTCTTCTTGGGTTCTTCTCCATAGTATTTAAATTCAAATTTAGTATTTGATTTTTCCATGACTCCAGCGATGGAGAACCATCTCTCTGGAACGAAGGCCTTTATTTCATCTTCTCTTTCAACAATAATTCTGAGAGCAACTGATTGTACGCGCCCAGCAGAAATTCCTCTTTGTACCTTGTCCCACAGAATAGGTGAGATTTTATATCCCACGAGTCTATCGAGAACTCTTCTCGTTTTTTGAGAGTCATACATTTCGCGATTGAGTTTTGATGGATTGGCTATAGCATCCTGTACAGCATTCTTTGTAACGGCGTTAAATACAACACGATGAGTTTTTGAAGGTTTTCTAATTTCTTCTGATAAATGGTGAGCGATCGCCTCACCTTCGCGGTCCATATCTGGGGCCAAGAATATATGGTCTGCACCTTTGGCCAGTTCTTGAATTCTTTCGATCTTATCTTTCTTGCCCGTTATGGGAACGAGATCGATTTCGAAATTATTCTTAATGTCTACACCTAGTTTAGACTTGGGTAGATCCTTTATGTGCCCGTTGGAGGCAACGACTTGGTAGCCTTTACCAAGGTATTTCTTGATGGTTTTAGCCTTTGAGGGGGACTCCACGATGACGAGGTCGTAGGGGCCGGTGATTTTTTTGGAGGCTTTTTTCTTTGCTGTTTTCTTTGCTGTTTTCTTTGTTGTTTTTTTGGCTGCTTTTTTGGCCGTTTTTTTGGTGGCTTTTTTCTTTGCTGTTTTCTTTGCTGTTTTCTTTGTTGTTTTTTTGGCCGCTTTTTTGGCCGTTTTCTTTTTTGTCTTCTTAGATACTTTCTTAGAGTTCACCTCTTTCGTGGACTCTTCACTAGCTTTTGCTGTCACTTCATCACCTTGGCTTTAAGGGGGCTCATTTTGCATAGCCCCGTGTTTACATATGAATAAGGTTCGGACAAATGATAATAAATGTCTTACAGTTCGTCAGTATTCAACAACTCATCGATTTCTTCAAGATCAAATTCAGTTAAACCATAAGGATTTTCTTTCGAGTTTAGATCCTCGTCTAAGAATTTCAGTCCAACTTCATCTTCGATGTCGTTCAATGACTCGAATGCGTTAGGATCAGTTCCCTTCACATTACGCTCTATATTATTTAAGTTCTGAGCTTCTAGGAACTTGTCTTCATCGACCTTTGCTTCATTTAGCGCTTCTTCTGCTTCTAAAATTTCTGCTTCGAGTCTTTCAAGTTCTTTGAGATCTCTTTCGTGATCTTTGATAATTGACTTCTCGCGTTCTTGACGCTCAAGCTCTTCAAGCTCATCCTCTGTTAGCTGCACTTGGTCAGCTTTTTCGAGAAGATCTTTTGAAATATCATCCAGACTCAACTCAATATCGAGTTCATCCAATGCCTTATTTTCGATATCTTTAACCGCACCGAGAACACTGCGATTTCGATTAGCCGCGGCCAAAGCCGCTTGCTCTTCTGTTTTTGTTAGAGCAATGGTTCCAATTGGGATATCAGTTCTTGAACTTGTAATGAGAGCAGTAGCAAAGTTATCCGTTAAACTTATAACCGTTACTTCTCCAATCTTATAGGTAGGATCAGCCGTTAATCTCTTATCTCTTCCTCGATCCATGAATGAATAGAGTTCAAAGACAGTTCCCATTTCAACACCATCGGCGCGACCACGATCGAGATAAACAACTCCACCGTAGGCAACACCACCAGCAGCCTCTTGATAGGAAGAGATAATAGCAGCTTCAATATTTCTCTTATTAAAGGTTCTAATAATCTTACCAATTTTAGGCGTATATACAGTAACTCGGTCCCCTCTTTGAACGAGACCACTTACCTCGGTGAGCTCACACTCCCAAAGGTTGTTGATTTTTCTTAAGGCCTTGGCCTGTGCTCCAATCGTGTACTTATATCCGGAGCGATCAGAAACTTTATGCTTTACTTGACCACCGGCTACATAAACCGAGAAAAGATCTCCTGGTTTAACTTTTACAGATTTATCAAAGTTTACAAAGACATGATCAAATCGAGAAAGAAAGATATTCTCTTTTCCCATACCTTCAATTGCACCTAAATCCTGAACAATATTTGATGTGACAAAGGTATTGAGAAAGAAGCCCTCTTTTACATTGAAGACAATTTTTGAATCCTTATCAAATCCAGAGTTATCATATTGCTCTCCTGGCTCTTGAATCACAATATCAGGAACCGGAGGCTCGTATTCAGAATATTGGGTAATCAGATTGTCATTGGCAATAGATTTTAAATCATCATAAGTCTCTTGAGAGGCAAATTGAAAGTAAACCCCTTCATTAATAAGACGTTTACGCTCTTCAATCCAATCCGGCTTTACATCATCACCAAACTCTTTGAAATTTACAAAATCGCTTTGAGAGGCTTTCTTTCCTGCATCTTTATCTGCGTAACCTTCTCCAAAAGATCCCAGACTCACTTCAGGCATGGTCTCCGTATCTCCTGTCGAAAAGATAAGAGTCATCCCAGGCTCAATTTCATGAGGGTTCGTGATCTGAGGGTTTAAAGACCAAATTTTAGAATAATAGAAACCAGATCCAAAAAGCTTTTGAGAAATTTTCCACAGCCAATCCCCTTTTTGAATAACATATTTATCCAACTGTGCAGCAGCAGATATTTCATCCCACTCTTTAGCTGGAATTTTTCCCTCTACAAATTTAGAGAGCTCCAAAAGCTCTTTTTCTTCTGCACCTACATCGAAGATAACTGCTGGTGTATTGCGATCGCTTTTTAAATTATCGGCCATATTTTCAGGTTCATTAATTGTCTTTCCACTTTCATCAATTAAAACCTGAATTGATTCTTCTTGTTCCTCGGCAAGAGTGGAGGTCGCTTCTTTATTGCCCTCCCCTTTTTGCGTTTCAAAAACCATATCGCCAATATCTTCTTTCAAAGACTCGAGATCATCAATTTCTTCAAGAGCATCCGTTGTCGCAGCATTGGGTTGATCCGCAGCTCCTTCATTCATTATCTCAATATCACTGGGATCAAGAAGCTCTAAATCATCAATATCCTGAGCTAAGGAAAAGCTCCCCATTAAATAATCTAAAAATAGGATAGAGATGAATAATTTATTCATGAATACTCTTATGCCCCTTGCTCAAAGAAGTCGTGAAGTATCGAATAGTACTTCTCTTGCTTAGCTGCTAATTTTAATTTTTCACTACAAACAATAAGTCGCCCCAGGGTCTTTATAACCAGCCCAGAAAAAGCATACTGACCGATGACTTCCTCAAAAATTTGCATAGAGAGATCATACTCTCCTTGCTTAAAGAGTATTTCTCCTAAGAGGAACTTTGCTCTCACAACAATTTGCTTAAGTGAGGATTTCTCCAGTGACTTGATCATGGTTAGAGCTTGATCGAATTTATTTTGGGCCACAAGAGCTTCGGCCTTTCTAATTTGAGCAATTTCTGCTTCGACAAGATTGGCATCATAGCTAGCACTTGAAGGCAACTGAACACTATTTACAATGGGCTTCCCTACTGGTGCAGCCTCTCTTGCTGAACTTTGATCAAATACATCTACCGTTCCTCCTAATTCAGAAGCCGTTTTCACACGACTAATTTCTTGGGCAACAATATCTGCATCAATCACTTGTTCGCTTTCAATTTGATTCATCAGCTTATTGGCCTTCGCTGTTTCAGACTGCTCAATTCTCTTTTGCTTGAGAAGAGCTTCATACTTCTTGGCCAATTCATCAAATTGTTCCTTAGGAACCATCTGTTGCTGATCATCTTGCGCCGATGCCATTGGGTCATCACCAAATAGACTTGAGCGATCTGTATCAATCCAACTACAAGAAGAGAATGTAAGAAGAGACGTTAAGAAAAACGTGTGACAAAACTTTTTTGTGTAGAAATCTTTCACCACTTGTCCTCCATGACAAGAAAGCTCGTTATTCAATCCATGAATCCTTTCTTTATACTACAAAAGAATGAGCTCCTTTAATTGTAAGGGAATACTGAATGAAGTCAATCACTTATCAGGTTTACTTTCGAAAGGAGTTCTCAAGGAAATCAATAAGACAAATAAATAAAGAAATTACAGAAGCAAAACATTCAGGTATAACCCAATTGGGTCTATAAATCCCTTTTATGAATATACAGAAACAATTGCTATCACTATGAAATTACAACACTACATTATCAAAGTTCCTAAAGATCAGGCCGCTTTTACTTACTTTCAACTTGAAGCTAATGAAGGCTTATGCTTTTACTCAACTTTAGACTCAAGCCTAACTCTTCCTTATCGAGAGATTGAGCTTTTCTCTCCCCTATCACTTCACCAAGAAGTTAAGAATTTTCTCGATCATCTGAAAAATGAAGTCCCCTTTGAAATTCTTGTTCATGAAGAGCTGGAAGATTCCAAGGACCTTATGAATCTCCATCGTAAAGATGGAAAGAAAACTCTTCATGAAAAAAAGAGCAAGTAACTGAATGAGAATGCCCTTCAAAAAATAGAATAACGCAAAATAAAATGAGATAATAAGAAGCAATGAGAGATAAAGAGAAGGAAGAAGAAATTTTCAACAACCGAAGCACCGTATATGGTCCAGTGAAGTCCTGGCGACTAGGTATGTCCTTGGGAATAGATCCTATTTTTGAAACCTCCACATGTTCTTTCAATTGCTTCTATTGCCAACTTGGTCAGATCCAAGAAATCACCGATCAAATTAGAGAATATGTTCCCACCCAAAGAGTCTTGGATGACTTTAAAAAAATTCTCGATGAAAGTGATCGTATCGATGTGGCCACTTATTCAGGTTCAGGTGAACCTACTCTAGCGGCCAATATTCATGAAATGATTGCAGGGATAAAGAAACTTGCTCCGCACATGCCTCAAATGATTTTAACGAATGCAACCGAACTCTACCTTCCAGAAGTCAGAGAAAGGCTCAAAGACTTAGATAAGATCATTGTTAAAATCGATGCCGCTAACGAAGAAACCTTTAAAAAGGTTAACCGCCCGGCTGCAGGTGTAACGTTGGCCAGAGTCCTAAAAGGTATCAAAGAACTTCAAAAAGAGTACTCTGGCCCCATTGAAGTTCAGAGTATGTTCATGCCCCTAAATATTAAAGAGGCCAGTGAATATGCTGCTCTTCTAAAAGAGATTCGCCCCGAAGTCGTTCAGCTCAATACTCCTAAAAGGCCCTATCCAAGCGAGTGGCACCGCGAAAATAGGGGAAATCACGAGAAACTCTTTGACTATAGAACGACTGATCTTAAGACCCTTACTCCTGAGCAAGCTGCTGATTTTGAGAGCTTCTTAAGAAAAGAAACAGGTCTAGAAATCCTATCTATCTATAAGTAGATAAAAACTTTTACTTTCTAAAATTTTCCGTGCTATAAACTTATTTACTTTTTTTATTCCACGGGGAATATATGAACCAGATTAGTAATTTTGTTTCCGTTTTCGTCGCACGCAGAAGATGGCTCAAAAAGCCTCTTAGACCTATTTTACCTAAGAAGGCCTACTACAAAATGAAAAATGGCCTAAACTTCTATTTTGATCCTCGCGACCTCAAAGGCCCTTCCTATCAATTCTCCTATAACCTTGAAAGAGGTTTTGAAAATTTTGAAAGAGAAAGTAAAGAAGAGCTACTCTCTCGTATTCCTGAAAATGGAGTCTTCTTTGATATTGGTGCAAATATCGGAATGTACAGTTTATTTATAGCTCATCAAAGAAAGGATATTTCACTCTTTTGCTTTGAGCCCGAGAGAACCGTCTTTGAATGTTTAAAATCTTCCTTTGATCACCTCAATCGAACCAATATATGCCTCTTCAATTATGCTGTTGGCTCAAGTCATCAAAGAAAGAAAAGAGCTGCGCTTATTAATATTGATGAACTTTACTCACAGGGAAAAATTCTAAGTCCTGACGCTATCAAAATAAATGTCGAAGGATATGAGTTGGCCGTTTTGGAAAGTATGAGTGAGCTCATTCAGAAAGAAAAGCCTGTCATGCTCATTGAGTGCAATAATGAAGACCTGAGTGCTAAGGATGAATTTTGGAACTATATCTATTGCAACCTCTCCATTGACTATCAAGTTAAAGTTCCTGGAGAAGAAAAGCTAATGACAATAGATCAGCTTCCCGACTACGCAAAGTTTAAATTAGATGAATGCGAAATGCTGACAAATTATCTTTTCATTCCTATGGCCAGTCTAATTTAAGAATAACGGGGAAATGATCAGAATACCCTATTTGGGAATTCTTCGCTGTTGGTTTCTTATGGTGATTAAATCTCTTTGGAATACCTACAACTCGACTCCCGAAGAAGGGAGAATCTTTATAGGTATATTCCATTACACCCGTTAGAAAGGCAGGATTCCATATTTGAAAGTCGACTTTCTTTTCTCCTGCATCTAATTCTTTTGAAATAAAGAAACGATCTAGTAAGTTCCACGTCATCTGACGACCATAGAAATAACTCCCTACGACAGAATCTTTCTTAAGGTACTTACGAGTGTCAATGAGAAAACTTCCCTCTCTTAAAGGATCAAATGGAGAAGGAACTTCGGAGTCTAGAGTATTAAAGTCACCTGTAATCACAAATTGAGCTTGAGGCTTCTCTTTTTTGATTTCAACAAGTCTTTGCTTAAGCTTCTTAGCAACGGCCATTCTCACTTCTGTAGGTGCACCTTGAGAAGGCCAATGATTAACCACAACATATAAGGCCTTCTTCTCAATGAGAAATTCAGCAATGAGAATATTTCGCGTGGGTTTATTCACTCCTTCTTTTATCTCAAGCTCTTCCTCTTTTATGAATTTTATTTTCTTAGACTCATGAAAGAAAAGCCCAACGTCGATGCCCCTCTCATCTGGAGAATGGGTCGATACGAAGGAGGAGAATCCTAATTTCTTAGAAAGCTTTTTTAGAATTTGATCATTCTCTACTTCAATTACGGCCAAGAAGTCGATTTCCTTAACTGGTGCGTAAGAATAGACAGCCTCTTGAATCAGCTCTAATTTCTTATTTACTTTGGCCGCAGTCCAATCAGTTTTCTGACATTGAGAACGATAATAGGTCTTTTTTATGGCCGCACATTTTGACTTACTCTTATGTGACTTAGGAAGATAGGCTTCATCAGACTTTACAGGATCATCTTGATCATCAAAGAGATTCTCAACATTATAGCTCATAAAAGTCAGAGCATAGACAGACTGTACAGATAGAAAACTAAATGAAATGAATATAAGATATTTGAAAATTGACATAGAGATCTCCAAGGAATAAGAAATCTCTACCCCTATCTTTTAACTTATTCAAGCTTCAATGCATTTCTTAAACAAATTCTAAAGATTATCCTTAATCCAGGCCAAGACATCTTCATGATGGGTCTTTGTTTTCACTTTAGGCATGACGTGCTTAATTTTGCCATCCTTACCTATGATAAAAGTGGAGCGTAAAATACCATCATATTCTTTCCCCATAAATTTCTTAGGACCCCAAGCTCCATACTTATCTGCAATCTTGTGATCGGGATCACTGAGCAGAGTAAAGTTAAGATCTTGCTTATCTTCAAATTTCTTCAGTCTTTCAGGCTCATCTGGACTTACTCCTAGAACAACCACTTTATTCGAAGCAAACTTCTTCTTAAAATCTCTTATCCCACAAGCTTGTACTGTACAACCTGGGGTCATGGCCTTCGGGTAGAAATAGAGAACCACAACTTTCTCCCCTTTAAAATCTTTAAGGGCTACTTTGTCTCCATTTTGATCTTTTAAGCTAAATGCTGGGGCGGCTTTACCTACTTCTTTAAAACTCATTTTAACTCCTTCGCTATATTACCAATGATTTCTTCTTTCTCTTAATTTTAAAAAGGTTTCCTTATCTGTTTGAGGAAGGCCACTGCCTTCATCCAATCCCTTTCTTATTTCTTCTTTATCTAATCGAAGAAAGGTATTAATTTCAAGTTCATCTGCCATCGTCGTAGTTTGAGGGGCCCTTTCCCAATTAATGTCTTCATATTTTTTTAACCAGTTTTGGGCTTCTCTATTACTGGGCTCTCGATCTAAAGTGAACTTCAAGTTATTACCTAAATATTCATGCCCTGGATATACAATCACATCCTTTGGAAGAACCTTAAATTTATGAGTAATAGTCTCATAGAGGACGGCCGGATCACCGCCATTATGGCAATTCCCAACCCCTGCATTAAAGAGGGTGTCTCCAGTAAAAACTCCTACGACCTTTTCCTTCACTATAAGCAAAAGGCATAAATGAGCAAACGTGTGTCCAGGAGTATCTATGGCCTGCAATCGAGTTGTCTCATCGATACTAATGCTATCTCCTTCTTCTAAGAAGACATTGGCCTCCTCTATTTTTCCTTTACCTAGAGGATGAGCGTAGACGGCACATCTCGTTTTCTTAACAATCTCTTCATTTCCTCGAGTGTGGTCCCAATGCTCATGAGTATTAATAACCCCTTTAATAAGTCCACCGCGCTTAGCACAAAAGTCCATACACTCCTGGGCATTCCATGGGTCGATAATAAATTGATGCCCATTGCTCCCCTCAACAATATAAGTGAAGTTTCGAAGTTGAGAACGAGTATAAATTTGATGAACTTGCATGAATACTCCATGAAACAGCGGTTAACACTTGTATGAATCTTTATTAGTCCTAGAAATTAGCTATAATAAAGGCTATTCTTTGTTGAATAGCTTTTCAAGAATCAATTCATTAAATAGGTTGGATATGACTATAACAGCGACAATGATCACCAAATTTTTCCTAATCTTTCTCGTGGCAAAGAGCCTGATAGAAAGTTGGCTAGAAAGTAAGAATAAGAACCATATTATCCAAAATAGAAATGAGGTTCCTCCTCGTTTTCAATCGGTCATCTCTTTGGAAGAGCATCAAAAAGCTGCTGACTACAGTGTCGCCAAAATAAAAGTTGGCCAGTTCTTTTCTATTTTTGATTTTGCTCTCCTTCTTCTCTGGACTCTAGGGGGTGGATTGGCCATGCTTGATCGCTTTGTCAGCACCTTTGGACTAAGTCCCATTTGGGAAGGTGTAGCCTATGTCGCCGTTTTTGGACTCATCAATACGCTTCTTTCCTTACCTCAAAGTATTTATTCTACATTTGTTATTGAAGAGCGCTTTGGCTTTAACAAAATGACTCCAGCGCTCTTTGTTAAAGATATGTTTAAAGGATTAATCCTAGGAGCGATTTTAGGTCTCCCTCTTTTTGCAGGTCTTCTCTGGGTCATGCAAAGTCTAGGCTCAAACTGGTGGCTCTATGGCTGGGCCCTTCTTACTGGTTTTCAATTTCTTCTTCTGTGGGCCTATCCGCGTTTTATAGCTCCTCTGTTCAATAAGTTCTCACCAATGGACGAAGGAGAACATAAAGATAAGGTTGAATCGCTTCTACAAAGGACAGGCTTCACAAGTAATGGTCTCTTTGTAATGGATGCAAGTATTAGAAGCTCTCACGGTAATGCCTACTTTACCGGATTCGGAAAAAATAAAAGAATTGTATTCTTTGATACTTTAATTAAAACACTCTCCCCTGGAGAAGTGGAAGCGGTTCTTGCTCACGAGTTGGGTCACTTTAAAAAGAAACACGTTATTAAACAATTAATCAAAGGAGTGACTTTCTCCTTTCTCGCTTTCTTTATTCTTGGGAAGCTTCTGACATGGCCAGAATTCTTTGTTGGTCATGGCGTTCCTATTTTAAAAACTCACCTTGCTCTTCTGCTCTTTGCCCTTGTGAGCGGAGTTTACACTTTTTGGACCACACCTCTTGGCGCCATGGTCAGCAGAAAATATGAATTTGAGGCCGATGCCTTTGCTGCCCAATACGCAAATCCAAATGAACTGATTTCTGCTCTGGTTAAGCTTTATAAAGAAAATGCGAGTACTCTCACACCAGATCCTACCTATTCAGCTTATTATCACTCCCATCCCCCTGCACTTATCAGGGTGAAGCACCTCGAGACCTTGGCCAACTAGGGCCAATTAGCGTCTTAAAACTGGTGTAAGAAAATTATTTTTCTTACACCAAAGATCTAACCTATTGAAAATACAATAATCCCCTCATCAACTTTCTCCAAGGCCCTTTGAATGCACTTCCTTTTTGTTCTATAAATAAGGTAATGACCATAAACGAGGAAATGTTATGAAAACTTTAGTTGCTCTTATTCTAGTGAGCCTTTCCATGGCATCATTTGCTGGAAAAACTTCTCTTTCCCAAGAGATGAGTATTTATGCTAGTGAAGACTCAAAGCCTAAACGTCCACCTATTACTGATGATGGACCCATTTGGCCTCCCGTACCGTTACGTTAATAACGAACAAAGATATGCTCCCTTTCTCAAATCTATAGAAAGGGAGATCCCATGAATTCGAAAGAATACATCCAAGACGCTATCCGCACTGAATCCACAGACTTTAAATCCATGAATCGACGTTTAGAAGAAGACGGCACAAAGAGACTTCTTCATGCTGGAATTGGACTTTCCACAGAAGCTGGTGAGTTCCTCGATGCTCTTAAAAAGCATATCTTCTACGGCAAAGAACTTGATCGCGTTAATCTTAAAGAAGAGATGGGTGATCTATTTTGGTATCTGGCCATTGCCTGTGACGAACTCAATGTAGAATTCGAACCTCTTATGGAAACGAATATCGCTAAGCTTAAGGCCAGATATGGAGATAAGTTCTCTGAAAAAAGAGCTGAGCATAGAGATTTAGACACTGAGAGAAATATTCTCGAATCTTAGGCAGGAATTAAGTTTAATTTCTTGAGAAAGAGCTTATATTTTTTTCACAGAACCTTGTTTTTTGTGAAAACCTAGAGTAATTTAGCCTCACTTTAGTCATTAAGCTTTGTGAGACGAAAGTTTCCAATAAGTGACTGTTGTATGTTTACCTGGTCTTAACTTTAGTTTAGACCCCCTCGATAGACCCTTTTGTTTTTCTGAGGTTGAGGCCAGGTTCACATTCTTTTTCGAAATAGAAATCCTTCACAATATTCTTTCAAATCTTTCTCTACGGCTGAAGAAAAAGCCCCAAGCTTATTACAATCTATATCAAGCTCAGCTACCATCTCCCCCTGTTCATTCTTCAATGGGATAATCAACTCTGAATTTGTTTTTAAGCTACAAGCAATATGCCTACTATCCTCGTGGACATTGGCGACATTTACCACTCGCTCTTCTCTTAGGGCCAAGCCACATAATCCCTTCTCTAATGGAATTCGAGTATGAGTTGTAGACTCTCCAAAGTAAGGTCCCAGAACTAGCTCCGTACTCTCTTCATTCAAGTAGTAATTGCCCTTGTAGTAAATCCCTATCCAATCACAAATATCAGGATAGAGATCTTTGGCCTTCTTAACCCAATTAAAAAGTTCTACGACACTTTCCCATGAGTAACCGAAAGATTCTAATAGAAGTAGTGGCGCAATCTGTTCTACCAGTTCCAGATGTTGGCCTTCAGAAAGGCCACTTCTTACTTTACCCACTTCATTTCCAGAAAAGAGAGAAGAAGTTGTCTTTATATTCTCGAGATTATCGTTTCTTAGATTTGAAAAGAGAGTTTTCCCCTCCTTAGATATAATTTCTAATTGCTTTAGTTCTTCTTGGGAAAAAACTTCAATAATTTCTCTCATCTTAGTGACCTCTATTTAAGAAAGACAATTTCTCAAATGCTCAAAATAAGGGAGTCGATACTTATCAATTTCATTATGAATCTCATGATAGGCTCCATCGAAAACCTGTAAGCTGAAATTCTTTTCAATGACTTGAAAATAACTCACAAGCTGAGAGTAAGAGACAATCTGATCTCCGCTACCAACAGAAACAAAAGCAGGACAATGAGGATGTATTGGACGAGAAAAGGTGGAATGCGAATATTTCGCTAATTCTAAAACTAGTTTTGTATGAAGCTTTAAATGATTAAGTTCATCTTCTCTATATTCTTTTTCTACCATCGGATCATGTGAGAGAAAATTGAGATCAACCAATCCCCCTACTTTCTTTGAAGCTGGTAACTTAGTTAGACCATCTAAGAAGCTATAGGGCATCCATGAAGCGACTTGACCAGCAATGCCGTGAAACCCCACCGGAGGAGCATTGAGATAAACTTTACGAGGATACTCTTCTCTTGAGCACTCCTTTTGGAGATACCTCGCAGTAATAAGGGCTCCCATACTATGACCAAAGAGTACGTAACTCTTCATACGAAATCTCTTTCTTACCAAAGAGATAAGTTCTCCTAAGTCGAGTATAAATTCTTGAAAGTCTGAAATATAGGCAGGAGTTCCTCCAGAGCGACCGTGACCTCTGAGGTCGTAATAAACAATATTGTACTTACCTAGAAAAAGCTCACTTAGATAGCTGTGGCGTTTGAGGTGTTCACCAATACCATGAGTAACAATCAGCCACTCTTCATGACCTCTTTCTCTTATTTCAGCATGGAGCTCAACTCCATCTCGCAACTTAAAAAAATGCTGCTCACCATTCATAACTATTCCTAAGCTAAAACCTAAACTCTATAATTATAACCTTTTTCGACTATTTTCGTCCAGATTTCTCATGGGCTAACATTAGACAGAATTCCTATTGGTCCTAGAATGTGACCATGTTAGAATCTCCTCATGTATTGTCCAAAATGTTTGAATAATTCCTTAAGAATTAACCCTAAGGGTGTTGTCGATATTGCCATCAACGGAAAGAAGAGAGACTCGGGTCGCTTTATTTTCTATCGTGCTGAATCAGAGAGAGCGGCCATGCTCGCTGATTTTCAACTTAAGTGTAAAGAGTTCTTCCAATGGTATTCAAACTTTCAAAATAAGGACCCCATCCATCGACTAGAACTTACGACCTCAGATGTACGCTGTGAGAATGGTTGTAAATTTACGGCCATGGAAAGATTCTCGGCCATTGGTACCGTTATTGATACCAAGACGATTAAGGAAGTTGTCGATAAATTGGGTGAAGAATATAATCTAAAAGTTGAGCTCCAACTCTAATTTAAATTTTTCAAAAATTGAGTGATTTGAACGAGAGCTCTATTTCGGACAGAGTTCACCTCTTGGAGTACTTCATGACGACAGTCTTTGAGCCGAATAATGCGACAATTTTCTACCTCATGGGCAAACTTATTCTGAGCTTCATTACATACAACAATATCTTGATCAGCTTGAATGAGTAGGATCGGCTTCTTATAAAGTGTTTTATCTTTCAACACTTTTTGACCTGTAGATATAGATTCTTTTAACCATTGAATGGTTGGGGCGCCGGAAAGAATATGGGGATGGAGCTCTTCCATCCTTCTTGCCCAAGAAAAGCGATGGGGACAATGAGTTACATTATTTCCCTCAAAGACTCTTTTACTATCTTGAACTTCCCTCTTCCATATTGGATTTAATCTGCGACCTATTAAAGTATAGAATTTCAAAATCCATTGACCTAGGAAAAGAGGAATCGTTTTTGATTTAATCTTCAACATCGGGGAAGAGAGCAATATCCCATCCCAAATATCTTTTCCATATTTTTGAATATGCCTTAAGGCAATAGCCCCTCCCATAGAATGGGCCAAAATATGTTTCGTTTTATAAGACTTGTGCTCTTTGAAATGTTCGTAGATGAATTGAAGATCTTCTACATAATCATCAAAATTTTCAATATGAATATGATCTGATACACCATTTTGACGTTCTGAAAGCCCCTGCCCTCTGTGATCAATAATTAAAATATCATAGCCATGCCCCTTAAGTTCATGAGCGATCTCTGCATATTTCAATGAGGACTCACCTCGACCAGGTAAGATAACTAAGAGAGCTTGATTTCTCGACTCGATAAATGAACGAACATGAATAGACCCAGCTCCTTCTCTATAGAAGAAGTTTCCCTGACCTTTACTCCAAAAATAATCATAAGAACGAATTAAAGAGTCTTCTAGTCTTGGGGTTTGAAAGTTTTTCTTATCTTGTATTTCACTACCAGAATCAAAACCTTCAGTTTCCTGTAGTCGTTTACTATCTAATGGCATAATCCTATTTTAAACAAAGTACTCAAATACTCTACAGGAGGTAAAAAAGCCCTATTCAGAACAAACTGGACAATTTTGCTCCCCTAACTCTCCCTTTAGCCTCAGCCATTTATAGTTTAATATAATTTAAATAACTTACAGCCAGGTTCGATCATGAAAACTCATCAGAAAATATCTTTCTTAAAATTTAAATGGGCCCTAATCCTATTCAGTATAGTCACTTTAACCTTGATCTCCTCTTGCTCCACATCTCAACATGAGCAATTTGGAAGCTATCTTACTGATTTGAAAATATTAGAGAAGAATAAGAACAACTCATCACCCTATGTTGTACTTATTTCTATTGATGGTTTTCGCCATGACTATATCAAAAAATATCAACCGCCTTTTCTCTCTGAAATTGAAAAGAAGGGATTTAGAGCAAAATCTCTTGAACCTATATTTCCCAGTAAAACTTTCCCAAATCACTATTCCTTAATCACAGGTTTATACTCTGACCAACATAAGCTTGTGGCAAATCGTTTCTATGATCCTGAAAGAAAAGAAGCTTATCTTCTAGGGAAACCGACAACCAGCGATGGAACCTGGTATGGCGGGGAACCCTTATGGACCAGTATCAAAAAGCAAGGCCTTCTTACCGCAAGTTACTTCTGGGTAGGAAGTGATGCTAATATCCAAAACTCCTATCCTTCTTATTACTATCCTTATAATCACGGAACCCCTAATACAGAGAGAACTAAGCAGGTCTTAAGATGGTTAGAAATGCCTAAAGAAATAAGACCCCACTTTATCACGCTCTATTTCTCCCATGTCGATAGTGCGGGACATCGTTATGGGCCAAATTCAGATGAAGTAAAAGAGGCCGTTCTCAATGTTGACCGATTGATCTCTAATCTTGCAAAAGAAACTCAAAAAATGAATGGAGATGTTAATTTCGTTATTGTTTCCGATCATGGAATGAAAGAAATTGATCCAAAGAAATCCATTTTCATAGGTGATTACTTAGAAACGAATCTAGTTAGTTTCTATGAGCAAGGCCCTTTAACCCTAGGTTACTTTAATACTATGGCCACTTTAGAGCAGAGAGAAGTCATTATAAAGAAACTTCAAGAAATACCGGGTGTAAAACTCTATGAAAAGAAGGACCGTCCTGCCCATTGGCACTACTCTAAACTCTCTCGTCAAGGGGACTTTATTCTCGTCGTTGAAAATGGAGCTTACCTCTTCCCAGAAAAAAGACCTGAAAACTTCCTAGGAAAGTCAGGAGGAACACATGGATATGATCCTAAAATTAGCCCTGAAATGAATGGTATTTTCCTAGGCTTTGGCCCACAAATTAAAAAGAGTGGCGTAGTAGATCAAACAAAGAATATTAATATCTATCCCTTTATAATGGATCTTCTCAACTTGAAAGTTCAAGTTCCCATTGATGGGAGTTCGGAAAAGATTAAGAACCTAATTCGCAAATAAAATCAAATTCTTTTTTTGTGACAGGGGTAATACTGAGTCTATTCCCCTTTTGTAAAATAGTCATATCTTCCAATTCACTACATTCCTTTAACTTGGATAAAGGAATGTAGTTCTTAAATTTCTTCTTAAATTTTAGATCGACTAAAATCCAACGCGGATCATCCTCTTTTGACTTGGGATCAAAATAAGGGCTCTTTGAATCAAATTGAGTTGGATCAGCATAGGGTTTTGAAGCCACCACAGCGACTCCCGCAACTCCTGGCGGTTTCGTACTGGAATGATAGAAGAGAACTTCGTCTCCTACTTTCATTTCATCACGCATAAAGTTTCGGGCTTGATAATTTCTAACCCCACTCCACGCCTCTTTACCAACCGATTTCAAATCATCGATCCCAAATTCATCAGGCTCAGATTTCATCAACCAGTATTGAGGCGTCGATTTCATTTTCTTTAATCCTTAAGCCAAGAAGAAAGTCTCTTTCTCATAAAGCTTGGAATAGCGAAGGCACCACGATGAATTTCTTTATTGTAATACTCAAAATCAAGTTCACTAGCGGCAACGGCTTCTTCTTTAAAGTCATTTAAAGGATGATACTTTTTGGAACCAAAGGTGAATGACCAAAGTCCACCAGGATATGTAAGATTACTAAAGTTATAAATAGAAACAATCGGAAAAGTATCATTTAAAATTTGAACGAGCTTATTTTGCATATCCGTTTGGTAGAACGGACTCTCACCCTGACTTACGACGATACCATCTTCACTTAGTGACTTATAAATATTCTCATAGAATTCATGACCAAATAATGGTTGTGCTGGACCGATCGGGTCTGTTGAATCCACTAGGATGACATCAAACTTTTCACCTTGATTGGCGGCTTCTTTAACATATTTAACGCCGTCATCAATGATCAGTTCGATACGAGGATCACTAAGACAAGATGCGGTTTGAGGAATATGCTCTTTACAAGCATTAACCACCATTTCATCAATTTCAACCATTACACATTTTTCAACACTCTTATGTCTAATGACTTCACGGGCCGTACCGCCGTCACCGCCACCGATAACGAGTACTCTTTTAGGATTTGGATGAACAAATAAGGGAACATGAGTAATCATATCGTGATAAACAAACTCATCCCTTTCAGTGACCATCACTAGGCCGTCATTTAAAAGTAATTTTCCATGACCACGAGTCTCAACAACATCAACAGTCTGAAATTCACTCTTTCCACTAAAGAGTGTTTTTTCCACTTTAAAACGTAGTCCTAAAAAGTCTTCTAGTTTTTCTTCAACCCATAAATCTGAATTCATAATTTACTTCCTTTATTAATCAAGTTCTTTATAACGATACATTTTCTCTGGAGCTTCACTTCTTTTATTAAAATATCTGAAGTCCACTTCGTAACCTATTTTTAGGCTATCTTTTACATGAATCGTTTTCATGTAGGTATTTCCAAAATCAAGTTCTGTCGTGCAATTGAAAGTCATTACATCAAAAGAGAAAGGCTTCAGGATTTCTAGAAAATGATTCAAAAACACTCTTGTTTCACTACAGAGTTTTATATTTGTTTCAAAGCTTACATAAGGACTCTTCTCTTGAGGAGTAACGTGAATAGTAAGATAATCTTCGCCTCGAATACCATTCAAAGAATAACCGTAAGGTTTAAAAACAAAGTCATCTAGTTCAAAATCAGGAAAGATTTTTCCCAATTGAAAGAAGTCTCTAATTTGAGCAATCGTGAGATCTTCACGAGTTAAAAAGCCGATAACCTCAGGGGCCATATCGTACATGAGTAACTCACATGTACAGTCACTATCAATGGGAGAATATTCCTTTGTCGTGTAAAATAACTGAGTATGATGAGAGTGCAGTTTTCCAAAACGAACAACTTCTCCATCGAAGTCCTTCATTAAATTCTTGGCATCTTCTAAGAAATCACTGGGCTGTAACTGAGCTCTGTATTCATTCTTTCTTTGGAAGAAGAGACAATCGACATGATCAGCACCGAGTTCATTGACAAAGAATTTAGCTGACTGGATCAATTTAGTTTGACCACAAGTAAGCATAAGGATTCTATCATCCCAAACAAATAAGCTCGATTCTGAAAGTAAGAATGCTTTCATCTTAGAGTTTTCAATTTGAGAGAGAATCGTTGCTTCACATTTAGCAACAATTTCTTTCCAAAAAGAATCGGGACGATTCGTTAATGGCTGTAGAGATTTATCAACAATAATCTCTAACTTCTTTTCTGCACCTTCAAAAAACAATGCTGACTCCCTTAATGCAATGGCAAAAAGCTGCTCAATTCAAAATTTGTATAAGGGCGACAATAGCATTAATTGGCCATTTATTCACATTATAAAATGGTCTATATGACCCCATAATAGAAAAAATTCTCACTAAAGGCTCCAATATCTCCTCTACAGCTTCCCCCTGGGAAAGTTTTCTTAGTCTGTAATCAAAGAATTGGGTACAATCTAAGGAGTTCAGGTTTGAGACTTTCTAAGTTGACTTAAGACGGGAGAGAAAAGTGAAGATAATGGGACACCGAGGCGCAAGAAATGAAGCTCCAGAAAATACAATGGCCGGTTTTCAACATATTGTTGATATGGGCTTGACTGCGGTAGAGCTGGATATACATGCTTCGAAAGATGGTCAAATTGTCGTGATCCACGATGAAACGCTAGAGAGAACGACTCAAGGAAAAGGTCGTGTTTCAGATAAAACTCTTCAAGAACTAAAACAATTAGATGCAGGAGAGGGGGAAAAAATCCCAACGCTCAAAGAAGTTTTAGACTTTTTGAAACCTTATCAATTTGAAGTCCAAATCGAAATAAAGGACCCCAAGGTTGTAGCTCCGTTAATTGATCTCTTTAAAGAATGGGATGAAAAAGAAAGAGAACGCCTTATCATCATCAGTTTTGATCATAGAACCATCTATAAAGTAAAAAACCAAATCCCTACCCTAAAGACAGCCGCTATTCTTTATGGATATCCACTTGATCCTTGTTCAGTCGTGAAAGCAGCTCGAGCAGACGGTCTAAGTGTAAATATAGAATTTGTAGATAAAGATTTAGCCGATAAGTTAAAAGAGGAAGGCCTTACCTTAACAGTTTGGAATGCCAATACGAAAGAACATTGGGAGCAAATCAAAGATATCCCAATCGATTATTTGGCCACTGATAATCCCAGTGACCTTTTACAGTGGATTTAGAAGCGACGGATTTTAACGAGGTCCTTACATTTTTCTTTAGAAACTGAAAATGTACTCTGCCTTCTTGAGAGCTCTAGGCTAGTAAGAGAGAAGTTCTTAATCTCTCCTGAAATTTCCTTTGTCTCTTTACCAGAGAATCCGTGGTACTCTTGCTCAATTTTAAACTCTCCATCTTCAGCAATAGACTCTACTCTATATTTCGCTAAAAACTCAGAGGCAACTGTGTACCCTCTTTTGATCATTTTAATTTGGAGCATATTACCGGGATAACTTGCGATTTTGATCACACATCCTTTATCTCCATGATAATCGCCGATAAGGTCTTCACTGCTCAGACCTACTGCTGAGGCACCTTGGGAAATAAAGAAACTTAGTAAAAGAAAATTAACAACTCTGCTCATAAAAGGCTCCTTATAGGGATCAATTCAGGGGCAGAATACTAAAAAATCAGGATATTTCAGTGGGGCTTGTAGAATTTACAAAACCCCATCTTTAAGAATCGCCATTAGTCTGAATAGACACAGCTCATAAGCTTATACATATTGGAACCTGTTGAATTTTGAAGAGGACCAAAGTGATTATAGGCCCATCCAGCGTAAAAGTGTGGAGTTACACATCTTTGAGCTGAATTCTTTAAAGAAGAACCCTGTTTATTACTTGGGTGAGTGTTTCTTGAACTTGATGAGTTCACCTGAACTGCAAAAGTCTGAAGAAGCTTATGAACTCCACAATAAGCATTGAAATGCTGAAGAGAAGATCCAACAAGAGGAATTAACTCAGACTGCGAATTAGAAGAGCTTGAACATCTTGGATAATCTCTATTCCACTGCTTAATACAAGGATTGATATTTCCACTATAACGTGGAGTAAATTGAAACATTCCAATATTCAATTTAGAAGCAGCATCTTGGTAAGGATCTTCATAGAATTTTACCCCACTTGGCTTAGAGTAGCCGCTAGGACCATACTTTCTTGCTACTGAGTAGCTTGAGCTTGTATCAGCAGTAGAAAGACTTTCACTATAAGATAGGCATCCAAAGAATTTTCCCCAGTGCTTTTTTAAATCAACGAGTGCTTCTTGATCTCCATTGAGATAAAGCTCTCGGTAGCGATTATGATCATTCGCAAAACGGTTGGCCAAAGCAATCGTAGTACTTCCAGGAACTTTCTTAATGGTTTGCGATAAACTCGAAGAAGTCACAGAACACAAGTTATGAGAGACAAGACTTACCTCTTCATAAGAATTTGGATTTGATGACATATTGTAATAAGGAGCAATTCCTTGAACTTGTACTTTTTGTTTTTTAGAGAGCTCTTCAACAAAGAAGCCTATCGCATCAGCAAAGCGTGTATTGCCCTGAAGTTCATCATGACAGGTATCACCTTTACTTGAAGAAGCGGGTGATCTTCTTATTGAGAGTTCGTCATTATTAAAGATTGAATCGACACTATCGGCAACATCATCGGCAACTTCTTGCCAAACAGACAGATCCGTACTTGGTGGTGTAGGGGTTGGAGTAACAACAACATCATCCTCACCATCGAGTCCATCATCTCCGGTAACAGGATCATCGCCATTACTTTGACTATCATCATCTGTTTCTGAATCAGAGTCGTCAGTCTCCCCTGCCTGACCGGAAGAATCGTCTTCACAGACAAGATTTCCACTAGCGTCTTTTGAGCAGCCTTCTGGTACACAAGACGTAGTTTGAGAGAGTAATAATAATACTAAGAGGGGTAGTGCTAGTTTTTTCATAACTAGCTCTTCGACCTGACTCAATTTTCCTTGAGGAAAAAATTGCCTAATATCAAGAACTTATAACAGACTCTTTTGATCTGTTAACTCTTCTCTCCTTTTCTTCCTCTTATGAATTCGATAGGATATCAACTCAATTCATCCCAAAAGATAGAAACTTGGAAGGACTATGACCACAAATAATTTAAACTTTTTAGAAGAGTTACTTAGGCAATCGGAAGGAAATTCTCACTATACAGAACTTAGACTTCAAAAAACTCGTGCTCAGTTTCTGAATTTAATCAATGGAGACCTCACTTCCAATCAAGAGTCAGAAAGCTCTGGGCTTAGTGCGAGATCTTTTATTAATGGCGGTTGGGGCTACTCTAGTTCTTCTTTGATCCATAATTTAAACTCTTCTGAACAAAGAGAAATGGCCAATCAACTCTTAGAAAGGGCCAATAATCATGGTCATTTCATGAGTAAGGCCATGCAAAACCCAATGGATGTTAAGCTACCTGAGAGCTCTTTCCAATTTATTCAAAAGGAAGGTCTCTATAAAGGTTACGCCTCAACAAAAGACCAAATCGACTTTTTAAAAAGTTTACACTCCTTTATTAAAGAAAAGTATAGTGATCTAAAATCGATTCAGCTTATTCTCTCTTTTAATGAGCTTGAAAAATCTTTAGTCAATACAATGGGAAGTCAGGCCTTCCACCTACTGCCTAGAACCGCTCTTTATCTTAAGTTCTCCATGGAAAAGGAGGGTGAAGTTGTAAGCCTACTTGAGCCACTCTCAGGAAATGGACGTGCTCAAATATTTATCAAAGACCCTAAAGAATATGAAGAGACGATTGATACCCTTTATAAAAGAGTTAAAGATAAGTCTGAGGGAATTCATGCAACAGCTGGAGTCAAGGATCTCATCTTAGCCCCTGCGGTAACAGGAATTCTTGCTCACGAAGCTATTGGTCACCCAGCAGAAGCCGATCTCGTTAAAGCAGGCTCAGTGGCCTCTCAGTTTCTTAATAAGAAAGTCGGAAGTGAACTCGTTACAATGGTGGATCTTGCTCATACTTATAATGGAGAAGAGCTTCCTGTCCCTGTTTATATTGATGACGAAGGTGTGGAAGGTAAAGATGTCACTTTAATTGATAAAGGTGTCTTTAAAGGCTACATGAACAATCGCGAATTAGCTTCCTTCTACGGTCATGACCCAAGTGGTAGTGCCCGTGCCTATGATTATAATGATGAACCTCTCATTCGTATGAGAAATACCATGATTCTCCCAGGAGAAAGTAAACTTGAAGAAATGATTTCCTCAATTGAAGATGGTTATTATTTTCTCCAAAGCTCTAACGGCCAAGCTGACCTTACCAGTGAATTTATGTTTGGAGTGACGATGGGCTATGAAATTAAAAATGGAAAATTAGGAAGGGCCATCAAAGATACGACAATCTCAGGAGTGGCCTTTGATATGCTTGATACAGTAGATATGGTGAGTGATGAAATGCATATCTCATGTTCCGGATTTTGTGGAAAAAAACAAAGGATGATTGTATCTCACGGAGGTCCTTCCTTGAAATGTCGACTACATGTAGGAGGTAGATCATGAGCTTAAAAAATATTTCTGAAAAAACTCTTCAACTCCTCTTAAAAAATGGAGCCCAACAAGCTCAAGTGATTTCTTCTCATACCCTATTAGAAGAACTCCAATACGAAAATAATGATTTTACCCTTCTTAGAAGTGTTGAAGATCAAAGTTGTGACCTAACCGCCATTACAGAAAAAAAGAAAGGCTCCTATAGTGTTTCTCGCACAGACGATCACTCTTTAAATGAAGCAGTCGCCAAAACAATTGAAATGGCCAAGTCAGCCCAAGAAGATGAAGCACACGCAATTGCAACGGAGAAAGATCAGGTTGAAAAAGCTTATGAGAATTTTGAATCTGGTCCAAAGGAAGCCGACTTAGATGAAATGACAAAACTCATTCAACACTTTGTAAGAGATACTCATCAAAAATATCCTCAAATTGGTCTAAGAACGATTGGAGTTAAGTTTATTCAATCTAAGATTCATTATCTCAACTCTCACGGAATTGAGGTGACTTCCTCTAAAGGATATTACAGTTTCTCTGTTATGTTCAATGCTAACGAAAAAGAGAAATCAAGTTCGATGGATTTTGACTCCCTGTCTTTTACAGAATTTGATGAAAGAATTCAAAATCTACTGGCTCCAGAAAACTTTGGAGACAAGTTCAAACATACGATTTCTCACTTACATGCTCATAAGTACGATAAGAGTTTTACAGGAAAGGCCATATTCATGCCTAAATGTTGGTATACATTTGTACAAATGATAAATGGTCATTTAACAACAGGCCCTCTTCTCGCCGGAACAAGTAAGCTCCAAGGAAAGATTGGGGAAAAAGTTGGCTCTTCTCTCTTTCATATTGAATCCCGCCCTCACAGTCCTCTCTTTGCTGTTCCTTCAATCATGACCGGTGAAGGTATATTCACAAAAGAGCTGACTATTTTTGATGAAGGGGTGCTCAATACTTATCTTGTCGATCTCTATGGAAGGAATAAGTTAGGCTTAAAAGAAGTTTCCAATTTTGCTAGCCATCTTTATATGCCGGCCGGGAAGACCTCATTAGAAGATATGATCTCTGATATAGAGGAAGGTATATTGATTGGCCGTTTTTCAGGTGGAGCACCAAATTCAAATGGAGACTTCTCAGGAATCGCTAAGAATAGTTTCATCATCAAAGACGGAAAGATAGCCCAACCACTAAGTGAGACTATGATTTCAGGTAATCTCTTTGACCTTACTCAAGAAATTTATGATACCAGTGCCGAAGTCTATCAAAATGGAAGTTTCTATTTTCCTTATGTAGCGACAGCAGGAATTACGATTTCTTAATTTAATTTAATAAAGGGAGTTTCAGGATAGAGCTCTCTCATTCGGCATTCTATTAAATGACCATGAGACTCCCTAAATTTTATAGTAAACCAAAACAACTTGATATTGAATCTCTCTCGTTGTCCAAGTGCTCTATCCTTTGCGGGAGCAAAGCCTAATTTATCTTTAATGACTCTGGCCATCTGGCGAGCGACACAAAGCCAAGGATGAGTATCCACAAAGATAACCAAATCGGCGGCAGGCCAACGGATATCAAAAGTCATTCCATAATTTCCGTCCATGATAAACGAACTTTGATCTACAAATTCAATACACTTCTTTCTAAAGGCTTCTTCTGGAACCGGTGTCCATGGTGAAGTATTCTTAGGATCATCCCAAAAGTAGTGATCGAGATGAAGGATGGGTAAATGAAGAAGCTCTCCCAAGCGATGAGAAAGATAGGACTTTCCTGAGCCTGGAGCTCCTAGAACAAGGATTCTCTGATAAGGTCTTAATTTAGATACGGACTCCGAATCCAAGAGTTGTTTGATATTCACGGTCACTCCCCTTAGGACGTCCGGTGAAAATAACAGTTATTCCACCATTGGCAAAGAGGTTTCCCATAAGATTAAAGTTGAATCCAGTTCCCGCATAAGGCGAGACATAGACGGCCGGTTCTCGCTCGGTTGTCACTCCAGATCTCGTGGTCGTGTATTTACTTTTCCTGGCCTGAGCTCCCGCTCTAAGAAACCAATTAAGGTAGGCCATATTAAAACTAGAGCGTAAACCTAACTTAGCAGCATAGGACTCTTCTTTTTCAGTAAGATCTTCTTCATATAAAGTTTCGCTATCTTCACTTCTTGTCACTTCAGCTTCAGCTGATAGAAAGCTCGGTCCATAGAGAATATTTAGACCAACGATAGTCCTTGTTTTACTCTTTTGTACCGGTGAAACTTTTTGAATCCTCTCTAAACCAACAATGGGTGATATCTTAAGAGGTGATTTATCTTGGGCCCATGATGAACTTGAGTAAAGGAGGGTCGTAAATATTGTCAAACTAAGGGATATTTTATTTAGGTTTTTCATAGAAATAATTGTCTCAAATAAAATGATTTCATTGAACCCGGCATAAAGTGAGCCTGCCCATAAACAATCTCTTTCTATAGTCCTGCAGCTTCCTTAATCGACTTTTTCATTTGGTCGGATATTTGCTCTTCTTGATCCTGAAGCTCTAGACCCCAAGCTTGGGCCAAGGACATCACCTTACTCTTCTCTCTCTCTAATTTTAAAAGCTCTGTTAAGAAATCGCTTGGTACTTGAATGGCCATAACCCCTCCTGTTTAACTAATTAAACCATAGTTTGATTAGCCAAACAAGTACTTTTCAAATGGGCAATTTCATTCCTTCTGCTACTTAGCACCTTTACTATCAGTTGTGAGATATCTCAGAGTTACGATTAAATTCGTTGCTGCACTTAAAGGCATGAATACATAGGGCAAGATTATGGCCTCTATTCCCTTATAAACAGGTCCAGAAGAGGGGCCTAAAACTTCCTTAAAGAAAAGAAAGAAGAGAACAAAGAAGACCATACTAGGTTCCCAGCGATTAAGACCTACTTTCTTCCCCTGCCCCATCCAACCAGGTATCTTACCAAACTTAATTAGGGAGTGGATTAAATGAACCCCATTTCTCATAAGCAGTAAGATTAAATAATAAAGAGGTACCTTTTCAGAGAAGTAGAAAAAAAGGATTAAGGAAATATTAAAGATATTATCTGCAATAGAGTCTAACCAGGCCCCAATATCTGTCTCCTTCTTCCACTTCCTTGCAAGATGGCCATCTAGAAGATCGCTCAAAGAAGAGAGGAGAAAGAAGACAAAGGCCAAGACGTAGAGCTTCTCGCTTAAAAACCAAAGAATAGGAAAGGTCAAAAAAAATCTCAAAAAACTTAGGAAATTAGGAATCGATAGTATAGATGATGTAATTTTGATCATGATCAATCTCTGTAAGGTTTTGTCATTTGGCCTACCTTGTCAATCTCGTCTGGATTTAATAAACCTTCTCAACTCGGCATTGCTCTTGCACCTATTTAGGCAAAAGGAAATACAAAAGTACAGTCTTAAACTACTGAATTTTGTAATTTAACAGGGCTTTGTGAACCTAAGTATCTGAAACTTGTTATCTCAACTCACTAGAGATTAAACAACTTTCCCACAGATATTAGGCCAAAAAGTGCATAATTGGAGAACACATGTTTAAACTTTTAACAGTTCTTATCCTCTTTGCTCTAGGTACTTCATCTTGTATCTGGGCGCAATCAGCTTCTCAGCTAGAAGCTCAGCTGGGTAAGGGCGACAAGAAGAAAAGAAAGAATTGGGGACTGTCCCTAAGTTCCACCACAGTATCCAGTGTTAAGGAACTCGATGCTTATGGTTCCACTTTGAACACTTCTCTTTCTACTACTTTTCGTTATAAGACACCTTATTTTAATACGCGATTCTTTATAGCTGCTGATAAAGATTTAGTGGGAGCTCGGGAAGATAGACTGACCTCAGCCTTTTTTGAGATCTCAAAAACGGTTGGTGCTCTAACAAATTCTGACATCATCACTATTTTCCAGGGCCGCTACAACTTCGCTGTAAACCAAGATCGCCGCTTTGATCAAAGTTATCAAGGGGGCCTTACTGCTGGATTACTAGTTATCGGTAAACTCCCTCACCCTGACTATCAACTTATTTTTATTACTCGTGCAGTAAAGAACTTTCATGAATATAAGATTGATAGAAACTTTAATAAAAACACTTCTTTAAGTAATTCGAATACAGCGATTCTTTCCTACTCTCCTTTTAATAAGTGGGAATTCTCCGCTTATGCATCCTTTGTATCTTACTGGAACTACGATGGAGATGTTAAAGATAGCTACTATACTCTTGGGCAAAGTGTAAGTTACATCCCTTCGCCTAAATATAACTTTTCTTTAGGTCATGAGAGTGGCGGATTCACTTACGGACACTATGGAAATAATTTAGACCTCTCTTTACTAGATACCAATAGCTCAACAATATATGGAACCTTAACCCTTAACTTTTAGGAATGAGAATTAATATGAATAGCATGAAACTAAATTCACTACTAACTCTATCTCTACTTCTTGTAGTAAGCTGCGCTAAAGATAAGCCTTACGATGAAAAGTATAAAGAAGAGAAACTCCATCCTAAAAGTGCCTTCGTTGTAGAAGAGAAGGTCGTTGGAGAGGATGGAAAAGAAAGATCTGTTCCCGTTGAATATCTCTATGTTCCTAGTTCTCTAGGGACTCCAATGGAAGTAGTCGAAGCTGCCCCTTTTGTACAAGGACAAGAGAAGGTCGTTAAGATGAAATGGGTTGAAGAAGGTCTTTCGATCTATGAAGTTGAAAGAGATGAGCGCTTTGAAGCTAACCAACTCAACCATACACCTGTACTTACTATTCCTGGAGATTATCTCTCTTATCGCTGTCAAGAAGATGCTTACGGCGACTGTACAAATAAAGAAGAAGAAAATACTGAGCTTGAGTGGTATGAAAAAGATCAATTCAAGCCAAACTTCGAAGAAATGAAAGTACACGAAGTAAATACCCTAGATGCTAGTTTAATCGACTGGTCAGGTTGTCTATCTGCTTCAAGTGCTAAACTTCTTAACTACGACGTTTCAGCTGGTGTTATCAATATCGAATTGGAGAAAACATATACGGTTAATAAATCTAACCCTATTTGTACTATTATTGGGGCTTACTATAAGGACTCAGCCGAATCTAGTTTTGATGTGCGCTACTTCTACTCTCTCGTTAGATTAGATAGTGTAGCTTCGCCTGACTACGAAGCGGTAGAGTATCCAGTTCCCGATCAAAATGATTTCGGTTTCTTTAATGACGAAGAACTTGTTCTTAAAGAAGAATTTGATCGCCAAAGACCTGATCGCAAGATTTTAATGAATCGTTGGAATCCTAATCAAAAGAATGGAGAAATTGTCTATTATCTTTCTCCTGAATACTCTAAACCAAAGAACAAGATTGTACTTGATGCCACACATGAAGCTGTTAAAGCGATGAATCGTGAAATGGGTGCAGCCGATATTCCTTTTAAAATCAGATTGGTTGAACAACCTGATCCTAAAAAAGCAGTTAGTCCTGGAGACATCCGTTACAATTCTCTCGTCCTTATTGAAGATCCACTTGCAAATGGACTACTTGGTTACGGTCCTTCAGTAAAGAATCCGTACACAGGAGAAATTGTTCAGGCCCACACTAATATGTATCTTGGTGTACTTAAGAGTATGACAAGACGAGTTTATGAACAAGCTGTTGACTTGACTCAAGAAGAAGCTGCAGCTGCTGCACCAGCAGTTGCACCTCTTAATACTCAATTTGAGGTAGCTGAGTCAGCCATTACACAACTCCCTAATGCTATTAAATCACTCTATCCATTAGTGGCCACTCCTGAAGCGACTCCAGCAGTACCTTCAGAAGATCCTCAAGAGCAAGGTGAAGGGACTCAATCCCTTGTGGAAGATAGTAATGACAAAAATATTCAAGCTCATGTTGTTCCCATGAAGGCCCCTATGGCCTTTAAGCGCGAGTTACCCCAAGAGCTTCTTAATCATGATCACGCAAGACACTTGATTCAACAAGCTAAACAAGAGTATCACTCTAATACTATTCATAAAGCTTCCAAAATTTCTATTGATCAATTGATCTCTAAGCTGAAGGAGCATAGTTCTGATGAATTCTCAGAAATTGACGAAGCTCTTTTAAAGCAAGAAAAGAAATGGAAATTCCTTGCTGAGAATAATGCCTTTTCAGCAGACTTCTTTCCGATTGCAGGAACTTCGAAAGTTGTTTACCCAGAATTGAGAGAGATTGCTGATATTCAAACTCCTCAAGGAACTCTTAAGAGATGGGACAATCTCAACCAAGACCAGAAGGACCTTGTAGGAAAAATTATTCTCAAAAATAGCTATAAAGCTACTCTTATTCACGAGCTAGGTCACAACCTTGGATTAAGACATAACTTTATGGGTTCTCATGACCATGAGAACTTCTATACAGAAGAAGAAGCGCGCTCTCTTGGATTAGAAGCAGCACCAGCTTATTCTTCTATTATGGATTATTCATTTAGTGAGTTTAATCAACTTAAGGTTTTTGGTAAGTATGACATTGCGGCTCTTCGTTTTGGTTATAAGCGTGAAGTCGAACTTACCAATGGTAACTTTATGAAAATTCAGGGAAGTCTACAAGAGACGGTTCAGGCCCTTAAAGAGTCTCAAGCAGGGGTAGATCCAGCTCAAGAAGTAAGAATAAAACCATTTGAATTCTGTACAGATGAAAATACAAACCTTGGTAACCTTTGTAACCGTTTTGATGAAGGTACGAATTTAAAAGAGATCATCAACTACAGAATTAAAAGTTACAAAGATAATTATAAGTATCGTAACTTTAGAGATGGAAGAATCAGATATAGTACTTACGATATGCCAAGTTATATCTATGCAAGAAGTTATGAGCTTGGAAGAATTCGTGACATCATCGAAGATAATGAGTACTCAAAAGAATTCTGGAGAGGTTATCTACCAGAACTTCTTCTTAACTACGATATCGTACTTACAGAAGAACAACTTGACCAAGTTCTCAATGTAAGCTGTAGCGGTGTATTTGGTGAAGGTGTTTGGTTCTGTGATGATTATATTGATGATGGTAGAGAAGCGGTAGAAATCGCAGGGAATTTCTTCTTAGAACTTCTTAAAACTCCAGATCATCTATGTGCTCTCGTTACTCAAGAAACACCAAATGTAATCGTAGAGTATCGTACACTTTATAATATCTACGATAAGATCAAAGGTGATATTGATAATGTTCCTCATAGCTGTTTTGACTCTGTCATTAAAGAGCATGTGGCTAAAGATGGTCTTCTTGTTGTAGGAGAAAATGGAAAATTCATCAATGGATTTAAAGATACTGACCCTAACTATAGATATGCTCAAGATCGCTACGCCCGTGGTATCTGGCCAGATAAGATCTATGCCATGAGATATCTTTTTAAGAGAAGATCTAACTTTTCTACAACTGATGAAAACTTTGGAGCGATCATTGATTATCCAAATATTGCAGAAAAAGCTGATAATATCTTCTCTCACTTAATTTTAGGAACAGAGCTTGAGTCTCCCCTTCCTTTTACAACAGAATCTGGGCAACAATTTCAGGTTCCCTATGTAATCGGAAATGACTACTCCGTAAATCCTCTTGAAGATTACTTTGGTGGCCTAGCCCGCTCGTTAAGAATGAGTCCTAAAGGTGAAACAGACTTAAGAGAATTAATGCTTTCTCAAGTAGAAAGAGAGCATACTGCTTACGGTAAACAGTATAAGAACAAAGCTTTTGCTTCAAGAAACTTACTAGCCGTTCAAAGAACATATGGATTTATTCCTCTGGATGCTAGAACTGCTGAAAAAGTCTACTTCTATGATCCAAACTATGAAGTGACCTATTCTGCGAGTCGTGTGTCTCCTTATGCATTTGAAATGATCTCTGCGATTAATAACTTTGATTTTCTCAATGCTCAGGAAGAACAACAAATCCGTGTAGCAGTAAATCTTCAAAATTATGTCGGCTTCCCTATTCCGGATGGAGTTGAGTTGGATGCTGGTCAGACAGTATTCTTTGGAATGAATAAAGCGACCATGGAGCAGATTCTTAATCTTTCACAACAGCAAGTTTCTTCTGATAATATCAATTTCAGACAGATTCTTGGTGAAGAAGATGGTGCTGCAATTGAAGCTCTCTACAACAAAGGTTTCAATGCTCTTGCTGAGATATATCAGCTTAAAGTTCAGATCTTTGAGTCGATTCTATCGAATAGTACAGATGATGAAAAAAGGCTTCTGACTATGGATGGTAATCTTCTCATGGCCTTTGCCAATGGTAGTCTCAATGAAGAAATCATTGAATACTATATTGAGCAGCTGACAAAATTGCCTTCCTCACAAAGGCATCAAAACGCAATGTAATAAATTAAAGGCTCCGCAAGGAGCCTTTTTTTATCCTACATGCTTTTCTTTTTTATCTGTATTCAATTCTTTATTTTCAAAATTATTTGTGACAACTTCAAGACTTTGATCTTCTGAAACCATATGAAAAGAGACGCGATCAACTGAGGCGATATCTTGTACATCAGAAACAAAACGCTCCGTCACACGTTTATGAGCATAAATATAGAGAGTGAGAATTCTTCTCTTTTTATCAATAGAGTCTTCGTAGACTTCATCAATTTCAATATTCTCTAATTTCATCAATTCAAGAACCGATCGTTTGACAGGACCGAGAGAGAGCACTTCTACATGATAGTACTCACTCTTATCTTCATTCTCTATAAATTGATAAATTGGATTAATCCATTTAAGAACACAAAGAACAGTTATACTAAATATAGCTGCACTTATGGGATAGCCAATTCCAATCGTGTATCCTATAGCTGCCACAACCCAAATGGTAGCGGCTGTAGTAAGTCCTATAACAGAGCCCTTTCCTTGAATAATAGCCCCAGCGCCAAGAAAACCAATTCCTGAAACGATTTGAGCCCCCACCCTATTAGGGTCCATCGGTCCTAAATTATTGTGGACATTGAGAAGGCTGATAACGGTATAAAGAGTTGCTCCAAGGCAGATCAAAATATTGGTTTTTAAACCTGCGGCTTTCATTTTCTTTTCTCGATCGTAACCAACGATTCCACCGAGAATAATGGCCGTAACAACTTGGAGACCTAGACCTAAATAGAGAGGTACCTTTCCTAGGACTTCTAGTTCTATCGTATTCGTCATAATTCTTCCTAGTTACTAAAAACATCATGTCTTTAGCGTATAGAAAATTTTAACCTAACTTTTTATTCAAGTAAAATGCTATAAGTTAGACCTTATAAGTAGACTATTTTTCGACATTGATTTCTTTTAAAAGACTTTGAACTTCCCTAATAGAGCGATCTCTGTAGGTTCGATCATGACAACGAAAATGGCGCATGCTCGTTCGAATATTGTAGAATTGTCGTTTCAAGGCCTCATAAATAGCTGAATCTAGGAAATAATTCCTTTCCTTAAAGAGAATAAGCTTCGATTTGATTCTCTCTAAAATTTCAACTCTGGTCTGAAAATTTTCACTTTCACAGTTAGATTTGTACTTCCATTTGGTTTCGGTAGAAAATAAAAAGATCTCCAAATCTTGATCGATCTGATCTACTAATATCTCTGCTTGAGAAAGAGAGTTACTTCCACAGCGATAATATTTCAACTCATGAAAACATTCTGGAGAAAAATCATCGTCAATACGGCATTGTCTGGTTCTTCCATACTGATCAAGCATTTTCTCATAACTCATATACTGATGACCATGAAGAGTGGATTCTCCATGCTTAGCAAAAATAGTCTGATCATCTATATGAATAAAACCATGAACTTCACCATCTTTAGAATGATAGATTCTTCCCACATCTCCAAACTTAGGTACTAATACTTCTTGGCAGTGAAGATTTAAATTATCTAGCCACTCTTGAGGATGGGTAAAACGAAGCCCAGTTTTTAATCCACTCAAAACTAAGGCAGTATTCCAACAATTGGGACCATCGATATGGGAACTTCCCCCATTCCAATCATCCATTAATTCTTTCATTACCTCTTGGCGTTCATCTAATTCAACTTTATCCCCATTGGAAACTTCACTTTTTCCCAAAGAGGCCATCACTCCCGAAGAGAAAAGAGAAATAAATAAGGATGAAAAAAGAACTTTCTTAAATGATAAATAGGCTTTCATGAGCCGATACTCTCAGAAAATAGAATACTTAGGGAAACTAAAGAAAAAAAGTGTAAGGATTACACTCCCCAAAAAATTTACATGGCCAATTCAATATTCTCCTCAATTTTTACCAATGTGCTAGATAGAGCCTACACACATTTACACAACGGGGGTTATTTATGAAAAAGCTGAGCAAGCTTATCGCTCTATCGATACTCAATAGTATCCTATTCACACCGATTTATACCTATGCCCAATATGATGAGTCTCTTGAACCTTATCCGATGGATCAGAATATTCAAAGCCTAGAGAATTCTTCCCTGCAAAAGGCATGGGGACAAAGAACTTATCTGCTAGGAACTCTATCTCCTGCACCTGTCATAGACTACGCAAGAAATACACATATTGTAATACCAGGTTCAGCTGTAGATAAGGAGTCAGACCAATTCTTCCAGTCTGCTTATCTACGAGCTAAGATGTATCAGAAACTCTATCCCGCTCATCAAGTTGTCATTCTATCGCAACCTGAAGTTGTTAGAGCAGATAATAGAGAAGTCTATGCAAATTATAATGTGACGATTGTAGAAGAAAAGGAAGGAAAGCTTACTGGTTCCAAACTCATTGATGAACTCAATAAGTTTCAAAGAATTGAATCAATAGACTTCTACGGTCACTCAAGCCCATGGGCGATTAAGTTAGGAAAGAAAGATGCGGCCATGGGAGCAGATAGCTACGTATCAAAATTGAAAGATAATTTTGTAGACGGAGCCTATGCCACAATGAATGGCTGTAATGGTGGATTTCAAATTGCACCAGGTCTTTCAAAATATTGGAATATCCCAGTCAGCGGTGCCTTAACAGGAAGTTTATTTGAAAGACTTCAAGTTGATGGAAAATGGTACAAAAAAGCAGACCGAACTGATGGAAAATGGGCCAAGGAAAATGATTTCAATTTCCTCGACCCTATTCATTGTTATGATGGCGGCTGCTGGAGAATGAAACCCCAACGCAATAACTACTCAAGCTACTGGGGCTACTTCAAAGAAGGTGGACTTAGCTTCTATAAATTCTTTTGCAACTATGATTCAAAAAATGGATCATGTGAAAAGGCCATGGCCAAGAGTTTACTGAGCTTCCCAGCCTCTCAGAAAGTAACAGCTAAACCTTCGAGAAAAGTTTTTGAAGAAATAGTATTCGATTACTTATGTTCGACTGCGAAAGATCCAAATTACTTTTCAAGTTGCGTCCAAGGAATAAAGAATGCAGTTGCCAAAGGTGATCTTGTCTACAAAGCTCATCCAGGTAATGCACTTGATTGTGACTTTAAGTCATGCAAAGCAAAAGTTGTTTGTAGCTACAAAAGTAGATTCTTTGGTGGTGGAATAAAAGCAGGAACTTGTCGTCTAAACACTAAAGAAAATAAGAAACCTACAACCCTTTCAAAAGAGTACCTCTCTTTCATGAAAGGGTTCGACCTCCTGTAACTGCCCTATTAGAGTGGGGATAAAGAATTGATCATCATGGTTC